>Ga0123355_10005638_pt1 | contig 18378 bp, 16 predicted proteins | sample TergutEmb28metaG_3_FD_89872 | JGI IMG/M metagenome (GOLD analysis project Ga0123355, IMG submission 89872) | Embiratermes neotenicus P1 segment gut microbial communities from Petit-Saut dam, French Guiana - Emb289 P1 | ecosystem: Host-associated > Arthropoda: Insects > Digestive system > Gut ... | reverse complement strand
TTATAACAGGACAAGATATAATAATTGACGGCGGCATGACTAAACAAATGATTTATCACGGTGATAATGGTTGGTCACTAGAGGAGAAAAAAGATAATGGTTAAGCACATTGTATTATTTAAATTAAAAGACCAAGCTGATAGACAAAAAGCGATTGAGGTGCTTAGCAGCATGAAAGGCATGATTGAGGGCATGATTGATTTAGAGGTTGGCGAGGACTTTTTGGCAAGTGAGAGAAGCTATGATATAGCACTGATTACTGCGCACACAGACCGTGCGGCGTTGGATTTTTATCAAGCCCACCCAGTGCACCAGCCTGTCAAAAAAGTTATGCACGCAATTAGAGAGAGTAGCATTGCGGTGGATTTTGAGGTAAATCAACTATGAAATATCAATTTTCGAATAACAAAGAAGTAACTTACTATAATAAGATTTGCTTGGAAATATTTAGAGAAGTTCAATCAGAGTTAAGAGAGTACTTTACTTTTGACATTCGCTTGATAGGTAGCGGCGGGAAGAGGCTTGTGACTCAAAGAGGCACTGAGCCATTTGATTTGGATTATAACTTTATTTTACAAAGAGATAAGAAAAATTTGATTGGCAATCCTAAACAAATTAAGGAGATGTTGATTGCAAGATTCAATAGAGCTTTAGAAAATAGGGGGTTTGATTTTAAGTATCCTAGTAACTCGACATCAGTAATAACGGCAAAATTTAAAGAAAGAGGTAAAATTATATTCAGCTTTGACATTGCAATTATTGCAGAGTTTAATGATGGGTTTTCACATCGCGTCATGTTTGACAAACCAACTAATAGATATTTTTGGAATAGAGTTCAAGGTTCTAAGGATTATGCCGAAAAGTTTCAGATTGTTAAAGACAATGATTGCTTTTTAGAATTTAAGAATAGATACTTAAAACTGAAAGATAAGTATATGGGCTCAGATAAAAAGTCTTTTGAGATATTTCTTGAAACGCTAAATGCCTTCAGCCGCCTGTGGAGTTAACAAATGAAAAAGGAATTGTTTTTTAACGATATAACTATATCCAAAGAGGAAAAAGCAAGTGCTGATAAATACTTGTTTTTTAAGGGTGTCGCAAAGCATCTTGAAATTAAGGAATTGTTGTTATCGCTAGAAAGAGATGACCAGCTGACTTATGCAGAGATAGCATCAACTTATAGATACGACAAGCGGATTAGAAATGTGTTGTTCAGATTTATCTCGTTTATAGAGGAATTTTATAGGGCTGCCATTCAAGACAACTTCAGCATGCTTTCGCCTAAAGCGTTAGAGAGTTTGAAAAAATGTAAGAATAAGATAGGAGATATAGAGAGTATAGATTTTGAGTGTTTGGATTTTAGAAAATTGCTTGAATTGATAAAGGGGTTGCCAAACAAATTAAGAGAGAAATATGTTTTTGGCAGCACAAAACGAATTGCGGCAAACTTTACTGCTATTAGTGAGTTAAGAAATGCAGTGATGCACAATAAGTTTTTATTGCTAACTAGACTAGGTAAATGCTACATAAAAGATATTCCCAGTAGCAATTTGCAAGTCAATGTAAAAAATTTAATTAATTATCTTCCTAGCAGCGTAAGAAAGAAATGCACAGATGAAATAAATTTATGCCGTAAGCCGCCTAAAAATGAATCTGATTTTAGATGGGCATTAGCAGCACAACTTGTTATTGTGCTGTGATAATGTTTAAATTGACTAGTGGTTGTGAAAGAAAGTGAAAAAATGTAAAATTTGCGACACTCAAAGTATTGACAAGATTATTAGGATATGTTATGCTAATATTGTCTTTGAACTGATAGGCAATTTGTCAGGGTGAGGAGGTGATAATTTATGTATCCATATTATAGCTTACAATATCAATGTGGTGCGTCACATGTTGGGCACGATACAAATAGAGAGTTGCAAGAATTAAAGCAACAGCTTTTTGAGTTGGAGGAGCTACAAACTAGACAAAGAGACGAAAGATTGAGAGATTTAGATCAGTCATTTTCTGCTTCTCGTTGCGCCTACACGCACTGTAATTGTTGTTATTTTCGTACTAACAGACCTCAGGGTATTATCGGTGGTATAGTTAACGCATTTGTAGAAGGAGTTAGAGTTGTTGATAGAGTATTAGATAATAGGCTAATCAATAGTTGTGCGTCAAATTTTCTAGAGGAAAAATCTCCAGTTGGTCATATTGCGTTAGAGACGCGCAATGCTTACAAGGCTTGTAGAAGAGATGATTTTCTAGGGTTTGTTTCTAGTATTCATTCAGGTGGCAAGTCATTCATAAAATTATCAAACTAAAATTACAAAAGCAATAATATAAAGTCATAAAACCCGACAATATTTTTATAGTATATGTTATACTTATTCAAGGCGAGTCCCGTGTGGGGCTCGTTTTTATATTGCCGCTGTTTGCTGGTAGTCTGCTTGTACATTGACAACTGAATACAAAATTTTATCGTGTCGTTTTTTAGTGCCCGTTATTTTGCCGCTCAAAAATGTTGTCACAGTGTGGCAATAAATCAACAAAACAAAAATATTAAATTAACAAAATAACAGGAGATAATAAAAAATGATAAATTACAATCAATTCAAAAGAATAAAAGAATTACAACAAATTGGCACAAGCCAGACAGAAACAGCAAAGCAACTAGGCATCTGTAGAGAACGAGTGAGAACTTGGTGGCATAAGACAGAAGCAGACTTTTGGAGCGAAGAACGCAAAATAAGCGGTGATATGGATAACTATCGTGCATTTGTGCTAGATTTATTAAAAATTTGTCCTCAAATTAGAGGCACAAATGTCTATCTAAAGTTGCAAGAAAACTTTCCTAGTTTCAGCGTTAAAATGCCTGCATTCTACAAGTTTGTAAAGCAACTGAGGGTTGAAAATGACTTAGAGCAATTTTCTAAACGACTAACCACAGCCAGAGAATCTCTTCCAGCTGGCGAAGAGATGCAAGTAGATTTTGGAGAATTTAGAATGCGAACAATGTATGGGACTTGGATTAAAGTCTACTTTGCTTGCTTTGTTTTAAGTTACAGCAACTTTCGTTATATTCATTTCGAACCCAAACCTTTTTCCACCGACACCGCCATAACAGCACATAACTTTGCGTTCAAATATTTTGGCGGTCGAACTAAAAAAATCCTTTATGATTTGGATGGAGTGTTTGTGCAAAGCGAAAATTTTGGCAATATTATCTTCGTTAAAAAGTGGGAAGAGTATGTAAGAAAAATTGGGTTCGCTACAGTTTATTGTAGGCCTCACGACCCGCAAACAAAAGGAAGGGTTGAGGGCATTGTTAATTTTTGCAAGAGGAATTTTTTAGACGGAACTACTTATTATGGTTGTGATGCTTTGAGGTATGCTGCATTAAAATGGCTTGATGGTGCTGGCAATGAATATGTTAGTAGTGGTTCTAGAAAGCAAACGCCAAGAGAGGCATTTATGCAAGAACAAAAACATCTTGTTCCAGTCCACGCTAATTTATTAAAGCCAAAGCAGAAAATCATTGGCAGCCTAGGTAATAATACTGTTCATTATAACGGAAAGCAATATGAACTACCACTAGGCACAAATTTAATAATGAGCCAAGTGCAAGTAGAGGAAGTCGGCGATGAGTTATATATTTTTTGCACAGAGACAGGCGATTTGGTTTGCACTCATAAAATTTCAACTTGCGATAATTGGGTTATAAAATTAGAAAATCAATCGAGTCAAATGAATGTTAGCCCCGAGATTCTAAAAAAACACTTTCCTAACGATGATATTTTTGCAAAGTTTTTTGACAAGTTAAAATCTCAAAATAGTAGATATTTTGCTAAACAATGTATCGGAATTTTGCAGGCTATTCGTCATTATACAAATGAACAGCTAGGATTTGCATTTGAGCATTGTCTAAAATTAGACATATGCAATTTTTCAGAACTAATGTCATTTCTTATATTAAAGCATGGCAAAAATCTTGCAAAAGCGTTTTTAAGCAGAGAAAAGATTTATTATTACACAAAAAGAGCAAAAGAATTGGAGGTGTTGTATGCGGATAGATAAAAATAAAATTAGGGAATTAGCAAAACTTCTTAACATCCATACAGTCGGCAATGCTAAATTTGAGTTAAACAATCTTAATATGACCAACCTTGAATACTTGCTATGGATTTTCGAAAGGGAGCTTCAAGTAAGAAAAGAGCGAGCCATTGTAAGGGTAAGAAAAACTTCAAATTTGCCACAAGTATCTTTTGATAGAAATTCTTTGCACGAAGGTGTGCGTTATCAAGTTGAAAAACTAGAAAAATGCGATTGGGCAGAAAGAAGCGAGAATATCTTAATTATGGGTTCACACAATTCAGGTAAAACCGCCCTAGCTGTCCATCTAGCCAATTGCGCTATAAATAGCAGCTACAAAGTCCTATATTTAAAATTAGATGAGTTATTTTTAGTGCTAAAAAACAAAAATATTCTGCAACAGGCACGTATCACACATTCGCGAATTAAGGGTGCAGATGTGTTGGTGCTAGATGAGTTTTTGTATCTAGATATTCTAAAACCCGATATTGAGTTATTATATAAGACACTTATGAGTTTAAACAGCACCACGAGCATCATCTATGTTGCCAACAGAGAGTTTTCTGACTGGATTTCTTCGTCAGAAGACAAATATACCACCCAACTCTTAATTCAGCGTGCTGTGTCTTCGGCAGAATTAGTAACACCCTAACTTTTATACGCAAAATCGGCAAATTGCCTGATTTAGTATAATTTTTAGACTTTTTTTAGGGGGGTGGGTAGCCAAGGGGGGTCAAAAGACCTAGGGAACTGGGTCAAATCAACGGGACGGCCCCCTAACGCGTGATTTTGATTAGCAAAAAAATCTGCAAAAGTGCTAGGACATCAATAACCGTTGATAGATACGCTCGCTTTATAAAGTGGGAAAATAGGGGATAGTGAAAACGACTATCTCTTTTTTCAAAAGAACATAGAAAAGCGGGTTTATCCAAGCACATACAGAGGTTGGTTAAAAAAGATTCTTGTTTCAGCGGGATTGGGTCATTATACTGTCCATAGTTTAAGGCACACTAATATTACTATACAAATTGTCGCAGGTGTCCCGTTAGTTACTGTTTCCGCAAGAGCTGGTCATGCTAGGACCTCAATAACCGTTGATAGGTATGCTCGCTTTATAAAGAGTAGTGATCAATCAGCGGCAATAGCCCTTGATAATATATTTAATCCTACGATGACAGAAGTAAAGACAGATGAAACTCCTGTTTCTAATAAAGCTGATATTACAAATTCTAATAAAAATGAAATTGATGATTACAAATTTGTTAAGTCAGAAATGAGTAGATTAGGCTTAGATACTTATAAGGAATATTATGAATATCTTGATTATTTGGAGTATAAACAACATAAGCAAAATGGTAGTGATTATTGTATGTGAAGTTAAGAAAAAGGAGGGTTTTGAGATTAAAAATTATATCAAAAACCTCCTTTTTTCATGCTATTTTTTGCTAAAAAAACACTAAAAGTGTATAAAAAGTGTATAAAACGCAATATATTAAGAAGCACAAAAAAGCTCTTGTGGTTTTTTGCCCTAAAATAGCAAAAAAACCACAATATATAGTGGTTTTTTGGTGGGCAATAACGGGATCGAACCGCTGACCTCTTCCACGTCAAGGAAATGCTCTCCCAGCTGAGCTAATTGCCCTAAAATAATAGATTTGAGAAATGTGGTGGCTCGCCCGGGGCTCGAACCCGGGACCCTTTGATTAAAAGTCAAATGCTCTACCAACTGAGCTAGCGAACCATATATGTGAACAAACTTAAGGCTTGTCCTTTGAGAACCAATTATTAGTAAGAAAAAACAACCTATATGATTATAGGCTATTATGGCAAAAAAAGCAAGCGATTGTATATTGATTTTGAAAATTTATACCTATCTACTGAAAAAATTTGACAAGTTTGCCTAGCACATCGTTATTGGCAATTCCTTTAATAGGACGGATTCCGGCGGGTGGACGGTTACGGCGATTATTATTGCCGTTATTATTTTGATTCATAGCCGAAGCGAGTGACATTATTTGTGCAATATTGCCGTTGTCACTGCCGCCCATCATATTTGGGATAAGATTTTGCATTAGGGCGTTGCGGTCAAGATTTCCGCCGTTATTATTCATCATTGACAAAAGGTCGGCGGTATTAAGACCGCCTTTTTTGCTTTCCGAAGTGTCGTCTGATTTTTCGTCACCACTATCGTTATTTTTTTTATTGCCCCCTTTGGCATTCATAAGCAAGGGGAGAATTGAACTCATATCCATAGTCACCTCTGGTGGCAATTAAAAGTTAGGAATTAGGAGTTAGGAATTGCTGTTAAATTATTTGAATCAACAATTCCTAACTCCTAATTTTCTAATTCCTAATTGTAAGTATGTAACACTATATATATATGCACGCATATCTATAATAGTAACCATACATAACAAGGAGTGTATCAATGGGAAAAGAATTAAAAAACTTTAAGTGCAAAAACAAGGGCGGGTCTAATAAGGATTTGCCTCCGATGTCCGAGGATTTCAAAGAGAATATCAACAAGTATCAGGGTATGGGTGAGGACGCACTTGTATCGCAACTTATGAGTAAGGTGGCACAAAGCAAAAGTGACGGTACATACAATAGTGCGGAGCTAAAAAACTTTGTCAAAACAGTTTCGCCGCACCTAACTCGTGAGCAAAGAGGCAAGCTAGAGCGACTTGTCGGTGTTATCGAAAACGAAGAGTAACATTAGGAATTTAGTGGTTATTATTGCATTAACTACTAGCCACTTATATACATATGAAAATCTGTCAAGATATTAAGCGAATAATGGCAACAGGCAACGGGGAAACCGAGTGTCTGATTTTTAGCAGCGATTACGATTGTGCAGCTAAACACTTGAACGGTTATAATGTATCTATTATAGCCGGTTATCCTTTTATATCGGCACATGCCGCATATGTGCATATACACGATATCAAAGAGATTGCAGGACTTGCTTCTGTGCGGGCGATTACGAGTCAGTCCAAGGTTTATACTTTAGAAAAGAATTTCTGTCAGTCTGTCGTTGCAAGGAGCAAAGCGACAACGCAATCTCAAGGGCAGAACACTTTACATAGGATTGCTTCGTCGGCAGAGCATCCGAGCAATGACGATGTGTCGTATGATATTCCTATAGAGCAAATTGAGGACACTATTGATTGTCGTGAGGAGCATTTGTATTCGGGTGTCTGTGAAGCGCACACAGCGGGTAATTTTGGTGACGGTGTAACTATCGCCGTAATCGACACGGGAATAATACCGCATCTTGATTTTGTTATGCCTACCGACAGGATAGCGGCTTTCGTTGACTTTGTTGACGGGGTTGATTTTGCTATAGATAATTTTGGACACGGTACTGCTGTGGCATCTATAGCGTCTGGCAACGGACTTGTAAGCGGTCGCAAATTCGTAGGTGTTGCCCCAAAAAGCCGTGTAATAGCTCTAAGAGCAATAGGTGACAAAGGCGAGGGCGGCGCTTTCAAAATTTTGGAAGCTATGCAGTGGATAATCGACCACAAAGAGACCTATAATATCCGCATTGTATGTATGTCTTTTGGGGCAAAGCCGCAAGAGATTGACCCGCTTGTCATAGGGGCAGAGGCTCTCTGGGACGCAGGAATAACGGTTGTTGCCTCGTCAGGTAATACAGGTCCTAAGAGCGGAACAGTAATGTCACCTGCCTGTAGTCGCAAGATTATATCGGTCGGAGGAGTGGGGCGTACTGATTTTGGATTTTATGTGCCGGCATTTTCGTCTCGTGGAGTTGTGGGTGTAGACGGAACAACCAAGCCCGACATAGCTGCCCCTGCGGTAGAGGTTATGTCTTGCTCAATAGGTGAAAATTTTTATGCACCTCATAGCGGCACAAGTATGGCTGCACCTTATGTTGCAGGAATATGTGCATTGCTCCTAGAGCAAGAGCCACGCTTTACTCCCGACAAGCTAAAAGAAATCCTTATGGAAAATGCTCAAAGGTTACCATTTGAACCAAGTGCGTGTGGTAAGGGCTTGGTGCAAGTGTAGTTGTAATGTCAAGTTGTAGGGGCGGGCGTCCCCGACCGCCTTAATAGGTGTTGACAATATTATATAATAAGGATAATTGTTATTCGGGCGGTCGAGGGCGAACCGCCCCTACTATTTGCTGTCACCATTTCTATATACTTACACTTAATGAAGTTTCACCTGTATTTAGCACTGCCATTTATTATTCTGCCGCCTATCTTTCATTTCACCGCATATGCTTATCGTTGCTATCTATTGTACGATGGCTCGCAACCTGTACGAAACCCATTAAAAGGGTCTGTCATCCTGAGCGAAGCGAAGGATCTAGCGAAGCGGAAAATGCAGGGAATTGCGACTTTTTAATGGTTTTTTATTCGCTAACGCTAGATCCTTCGCTTCGCTCAGGATGACAGACCAATAATGTTTTATGTCAAAATACAGGGTTTCGTAACAGCTCTAATGACGGCTTGATATAAGTGTCTAGTACTGACTATAATACTGTACTGTGCGGCAAGTGTTTAGTTTATGTCTTGCGGTATGACACTAATCGTATTTTGATTGGTGTAGATGACTTTGCCTAAGGGTGACCCTTTTGGGCGGGATACATATCTGATGAGGGTGTAGTCTACGGGGACTGAACCTGAGTCACGACCTTTTGAGTAATAGGCGGCAAGGCTTGCGGCTTTTTTAATTGTGTCGAGAGAAATGTTTTTTTTGTCGGGGTTGCTGATTATTATATGACTTCCGTGAATTTTTTGAGCGTGCAACCATATGTCATTAGGGGCGGCGGCTCGTGTGATGCGGTCATTTTGGGTGCTATTTTTGCCGACAAAAACTGTATAGCCGTCTATTATGGTTTTGATTGGTGCGGACAGAGTAGTTTGCTTGTTAGTGCCGCCACCCTTCTTAGGTATGGGGCTTTTTTTTGTGGCGGATTGTTTTGTTTCCTTAGCAAAGATAGAATATACATCGGCTAGGTCATCTATAGTAGTGCAACTAGTCAAATCAAATAATGCGGTTTGGATAGAATCCAGTTGCTCTAATGTTTCTGTTTCTAATAGCTTAGCTTGTTCTGCCGCTCTTTTCTTTTTACTAAAGCGTTTGTAATATACGGCGGCATTTTGGGCGGGGGTAAGGCGGGGATTGAGAGTGATTTTGATAGTGCTGTTATGGGGACAATAATAATTATCGACCTCAACTTCTAACATATCGGATTTGATTCGATAAATATTAGAAGTGATAAGTTCGCCTTTGATACGGTCATCCTCAAAATTTAAGCTGTCTTTATACTGCTGTCTATAAGCTGACAGCTTTTTGTTAAGTTTGGCGGCAAGTGTATCCAAAGAGCGTTTGATAACGGTGGCTTTGGCGGCAACGGGATTGACCTCTGCGGACACACTATAATAGGTGTCCATAGCCTTAGACAGAGAGTCTGCGGGTTGTAGCTTGCTGTCTAGGGATAAGTGACTATACGGAACAAAACAAAATCCAATCGGGTTGTCGTTACTATCTAATACGACACAGGGTTTTGGCGATTTGGTTTGATATATCAGTTGTTGCAAGCTATCGGCAGGATTGCCTTTGCTGATAGCTTCTTTTATTGTTACTTTGTCAAGTCCAAAAACTTCTTTATAGATATCCGTGCATTTTGCTATAGCAATCTTATTATCGGGTGATATTTTGGATTGAGGCGGAGGCGGTACATAGGTCATTCGCGGCAATAGGGGTCTTTGCGGAGCGGTGTCCAACGAAATATGCTTGATACAATCTGTGATTTTGTTATCTTGGTCAACTAAGATTATATTGCTTTTTGTGCCTGCAATTTCAATTATAAGAGAAAGCGGAAAAGTATGCCCTAATTCGGTTTTTGCGATTAAGTCAAATGTAATAACACGCTCAAAAGGTATTTGTTGGATTCTATTTATAATAGCACCGCTAATGTGCTTGCGTAAGTGTGTCAAAAAAGCGGGTGAGGCGGGTAGACCGGAATATTGTGCATTTGTTAGGTGTAAGCGGGGATTTTGCGGACTAACGGACAACAATAGACTACATGTAGTACGATTATTAGAAATCAACAAAATAACCATATCCTTAGCAGGCATAGTAATCTTATTTATTCGTCCGCCGATTAGTTGAGAGTCTAACTCACCGACAAGAGCCATATAATTAAGTGCGTCATTTGGCATATTTTAGGGAAAGAGGAAATAGTGGTTAGGGAATAGGGATTAGGAAAGCTATTTAATATTATACTTTATATTTTAGGGGTAGTCAATAGATTTGACATTGTTTGAAAAAGTGTGCTATAATTGTCAAATCCAAAAAACTAGTCACTAATCACTAACCACTAGTTACTAGCTATTGATTACTAAACAAAACGGAGTAAATTAATGAAGTACCAATTAGCAAAGAAAAAGGCGCAAGCGGAAATAACTTTCGAACTTACGGCAGAAGAATGGAATGATGCCGTAGAAAAAGCGTATAATAAGACAAAGGGAAAATATAATATTCCCGGATTTCGCAGAGGCAAAGTGCCTCGTAAAATAATAGAACGCAATTACGGTCCGGCAGTATTCTTTGATGATGCATTTAATGAGTTTTTTCCGGACGCTTATTCTAAGGTTTTGGACGAGAACGAGGATATCTATCCGGTTGACAGACCTGATGTCAAATGGGACGATATAAGCGATAAGGGTGTCAAATTTGTGGCAACCGTAACACTCAAGCCCGAAGTTGCTTTGGGCGAGTATAAGGGTATCAAACTCAAAAAAATAGTGCATAATGTAACGGGTAAAGATGTTGACGCAGAAATTAATAACGCAAGACAAAGAGCCGGTCGCAAAGTAAATGTAGCCGACAGAGCGGCACAAATGGATGATTTTGTTATTATTGATTATTGCGGTGCGGTTAATGGTGTCAAGTTTGAGGGCGGTACTGCCGAAAAGCAAGAGTTGCATCTTGGCTCAAAGCAGTTTATCCCCGGATTTGAGGAAGGTGTCGTCGGAATGAAAGTCGGTGACAGCAAGCTGATAGAGGTCAAATTCCCGGCTGATTATCATAGCAAAGATTTGGCGGACAAATTAGCAGGCTTTACAGTTACTCTGCATGAGATTAAAGTTTTGGAACTTCCTAACCTTGATGACGAATTTGCAAAAGATGTCAGTCAATTTGATACTCTCAAAGATTATAAGGATGATGTCAAGAAAAAATTGACTGAAACGGCAAAACGCAAAAGCGATTCCGAAAACGAAAGTGCCTTAATCGAAAAAATTGTTAAAAATGTCAAAGTTGAAATTCCTGACTGTATGATAGAGACTCATACCAACTATATGCTTGAGGAGTTTGGAATGAGGCTGATGTATCAGGGTATGAAACTTGATGACTATTTCAAATATACCGGCTCAAGCGAAGCCGAATTCCGTAAAGCAAAAAAAGAGCAAGCCACTAACGAAGTCAAAATGCGTCTGACACTTGAAGCGATTGTCAAAGCCGAAAAAATTAAGGCAACCGATAAGGATGTTGACGCAAAAATCGCCGAGCTTGCAAAAAGTGTCAACAAAACGACTGAGGAATTTAAGGAAGGAACACCGCCTGACAGAATAGAATACTTTAAGAATGAGATTGTAATGAATAAGGTGTTCGGATTGCTAAAAGATAACGCAGTTTGGGAATAAAAATATAAATGAGGAGTTAATCAATCGTGATATACAATAAAAAAGACACATCACCAATTACATCAGCTCTCGTTCCGATGGTTATAGAACAAACAAATCGGGGGGAACGCTCATATGATATTTATAGTAGACTGTTAGAGGATAGAATTATCTTTCTAACCGGTCCGATAGATGATATTACAGCTAACATAGTAATTGCTCAGCTTTTGTTTTTGGAAGGCAAAGACCCTGATAAGGCAATATCTTTGTATATCAATAGCCCCGGTGGTTCGGTTAGTGCAGGTATGGGTATCTTTGATACTATGAATTATATTCGTTGTGATGTCAGCACTATTTGTGTGGGACTTGCGGCGTCTATGGGTGCGTTTTTGCTGGCGGCGGGAGCTAAGGGTAAGAGGTTTTGCTTACCTAACAGTGAGGTAATGATTCATCAGCCGTTAGGCGGAGCGCACGGGCAAGCAAGCGATATTGCCATCCACGCCGAGCATATTCTCAAAATCAAAAAACGAATGAACAAAATTTTGGCAAGTAACACAGGTCAAACGCTGGAAAAAATCGAAAGAGATGTAGACAGAGATTACTTTATGTCTGCGGACGAAGCACTTAAATACGGTATAATAGATAAGGTGTATGAGAAGAGAAATGCATAAAAGAGAAATGCAAAACGCAAAATGCATAATGCATAATGTCGGACGAGAAGTAAAGCTAGAGAATAATCCATCAAAACATTAAGTCAATCATTATGCGTTATGCGTTTTGCATTATGCATTATATATAAGGAAATTAAATGGCAAGTAAAATAATCAATCAAAAATGTTCGTTTTGCGGAAAAGCCGGAAGCGAAGTCAGTGACCTTGTAGCAGGACCCGAAGGGGTTTATATCTGTGATATTTGTGTCGTTATTTGTAGCGATGTTTTGTCGTCCGGTACAAAAGTCAAAAAGACAGACACAGAGTTTAGCTTGCCGACGCCTAAGGAGATTATGGAAGCGCTTGACGAGTATATTGTCGGGCAAGAGAATGCAAAGCGTGTGCTTAGTGTTGCTGTTTATAATCACTATAAGCGGATAAATTTTAATAATAGCCAAAAATCCAAAAAAAGCAAAAGCTCAAACAAACTCATCAAGAATGATAGTATAGAGCTAAAAAAGAGTAATATACTTATGCTTGGTCCTACAGGGTGCGGCAAGACACTTTTGGCACAAACATTGTCCCGTATTCTTAATGTGCCTTTTGCTATGTCTGACGCAACGACTCTTACCGAAGCGGGTTATGTAGGTGAGGATGTCGAAAATGTACTCCTCAAACTTATTCAGGCGGCGGATTTTGATATTGAAAGAGCGCAGCGAGGAATAATTTATATCGACGAGATTGATAAAATAGCACGCAAATCCGAAAATGTTTCAATTACTAGAGATGTGTCGGGTGAGGGTGTTCAGCAAGCGCTACTCAAGATTGTTGAGAGTACTGTTGCTAATGTTCCGCCGCAAGGCGGTCGTAAGCATCCTCAACAGGAGTGTTTGCAAATAGATACCTCTAATATATTGTTTATATTCGGCGGCGCTTTTGTGGGACTCGAAAAAATCATAGAAAAGCGCAACAATGCGACATCTTTAGGATTTGGCGGTGCAATAAAAACAGGCAACGAGTCTGAAGTGTCAGAGCTAATGGCACAGGTTCAACCTCAAGACTTGATTAAATTCGGACTTATACCTGAATTTGTGGGTCGTGTGCCTGTAACCGTTAATCTCAAAAATCTTGACAAAGAAGCCCTTGTTCGGATTTTGACAACACCTCGTGACGCTTTGGTCAAACAATATGTTAAACTTATGGAGATGGACGGGGTAGAGCTTGAGTTTGAATCGGCAGCTATTGAGGCGATTGCCGCCCGTGCGATAGAGCTTAAAACAGGTGCAAGAGGACTTAGGTCAATTATCGAAACTTGTATGATGGATACAATGTTTGATACCCCTAGTGATAAGACAATTCAAAAAGTTATCATTTCTAAAGACTGTATACAAAGCGGTAAAAAACCTAAAATGACAAAAAAAGCTAGCGTAGCAGAAGAAAAAACCAAAAAATTAGCGTAATAACTAAGTAAAAAGTAAAAGGTAAAAAGTAAAAGGTGCGGAATTGTTTAATTCTTTACTAGTCAATACTTTTTACTTTTTACTTTTTACTCTTTACTTTATTTATGATAGAAGAAATTAACATAACTCCGGAGCAAATCTCCGAACAACCGCACAAAAAGGGTGTTGTAATGATTGCCCTTAGGGGCATTGTTCCTTTTCCGGGACAAGCTGTCAGTTTTGATATATCCCGCGAAAAATCAATCTTGGCACTTAACAAAATACTTGAGGGTACTGAGGATATCTTTTTGGTCGCACAAAAAAATGTTGCGACTATTAGACCTGCACCCGAGGATATTTATACTGTCGGTGTACTTGCTAATATTAAGCAAGTTCTTAGAGTTCCGGGAGATATTGTAAGAGTAATAGCTACCTGCAAAGAAAGAATGGAAATAGGGAGCTATGTAGCATTGTCGCCTTATTTTGTGGTTGAACTTAAAGAATTGCCGCCGGTATATTCTTACGACCCTACGGCGATGGAAGCCCTTAAAAGAATTGCTGCCGAACAGTTTGAGATTTTTAAGCAAGATTGCAAAATCCCCAAAGAAGCATTGTTGCAAATTACGCCTAATAATCCGGAGAGGTTTATTGCTACGCTTGCACCGTATTTATTTGCGACGGATGCTGACAGACAAAGGATAATGGAAGAACCCAGTCTGTATAATCAGCTGGAAGCCGTAACAACTAAGCTTATGGGCGAAGCGGATTTGATACGGACAAGCCGTGATATTGACCGGAAAGTAAGGGCTAACATTGACAAAAATCAACGGGAATATATGCTCCGTGAGAAAGTCAAAGTTATTCAAGAAGAACTTGGCGATAATGAGGACGAATACCGTGATTATATGGCAAAAGCTGAAAAAGCTGATTTGCCTGATAATGTTATGGCTAAAGTCAAAAAAGAGCTTGACCGCCTCAAAAAAATGCCTCCGACTTCGCCCGAATCGGCTGTTATCCGTACTTATGTAGAGACTGTAACTGATATGCCGTGGAATAAGGCGACCCTCGATAGCCGTGATATCAAAAAAGCAGAAAAAATCCTTGACGAGGACCACTACGGATTAGAAAAAGTCAAAAAACGCATTTTAGAATTTATTGCAGTATTGCAACTAACCAACGCTATTAAGGGTTCTATTTTGTGCTTTGTCGGACCTCCGGGAGTAGGTAAGACATCAATTGTCAGTTCGATTGCAAGAGCGATTGACCGCAAGTTTGTATCTATGAGTCTTGGCGGTGTAAGAGATGAGGCGGAGATAAGAGGACATAGACGCACATATATTGGGTCTTTGCCCGGTAGGATTATCAGCGGTATCAAGCAAAGCGAAGTTAATAATCCTGTATTCTTGCTTGACGAAATAGACAAAATGTCAAGTGATTTTAGGGGCGACCCTGCGAGTGCTATGCTCGAAGTCCTTGACCCTAACCAAAATTTCAAATTTATTGACCATTATTTGGAAGTGCCTTTTGATTTATCTAAGACACTTTTTGTAGCTACCGCTAATACAGTTGATACAATACCTGCACCGCTCCTTGACAGAATGGAAATTATTGAGTTATCAGGTTACACATACGAAGAAAAATTAGAGATTGCTAAAAGATATTTGATACCAAAGCAGCTAGAAGCTAATGGTCTTACGACTAAGTCTATGACAATAGAAGATAAAGCGGTCGAGAATATTATTGAGGGATATACAAGAGAAAGCGGTGTTAGGAATTTGGAGAGGGAAATAGCACAAGTCGCAAGACGGGTTGCTGTAGATATTGTTTCGGACGACTATGACAAGAATAAGACACGCAAGGTCACAGTTAAGGATTTGTCAGAATACCTCGGTACAGTCAAATTTGACGAGGCAGTTTTGGGACAGAATGACGAAGTCGGACTTGCGACAGGATTAGCATGGACTCAAAGCGGCGGTAAGACTCTTAATATTGAGGTTGATGTAATTGCAGGCGGTAAAGGTGAGCTGACTCTTACAGGTAATTTAGGGGATGTTATGAAAGAGTCTTGTCAAGCGGCTCTAACGCTTGTTAAAAGTCGTGCTGACAAATACGGAATAGACAGAGAGTTGTTTAAGTCGAATGATTTTCATATTCATGTGCCTGAGGGTGCAACGCCTAAAGACGGTCCCAGTGCTGGAATCACTATGGCTACCGTGCTTTTGTCGGTATTGTCAGGTATTCCGGTCGATAGACGGGTGGCTATGACAGGTGAAGTTACTTTGCGTGGCAAGGTGCTTGCAATCGGCGGACTTAAAGAAAAACTTCTTGCCGGTATGAGACACGGAGCAAAAAAAGTAATTATTCCTGAGGCTAACAAAAAAGATGTGGCAGACTTGCCAAAAATAATAACTAAGACTCTGGAGATAGTATACGCTGATAATATTGATACGGTTTTTGAAAATGCGCTTATAAAAAACAAAGGAGTACAAAAGCAAAATGAAAAACGGACAAGAGGACGAAAAATACCGTAACCTGCTTTATAAAAAGTGGGTTAAGGAAAGTTTTGACAACAATGGAATAATAAACGAAATTAGTTTTGATATTCCTGATAATTTTAACTTTGCTTACGATGTGGTTGACGAGCTTGCCAAAAAATGTCCCGATAAGAGGGCGCTTGTTTGGATAGGTGCGAATAAAGAAAGACGGGATTTTACATTTGGCGAAATTTCGGAGACATCATCGCAAGCAGCTAATTACTTAACAAAACTTGGCATCAAAAAAGGTGACAAGGTAATGATAGTGCTTAAGAGGCACTATCAATTTTGGATTATTATCAATGCTTTGCACAAAATAGGTGCAGTAGGTATTCCTGCGACGCACTTGCTAACAAAAAAAGACTTTGAATACCGTTTTGAAACAGCGGATATAAAAGCTATTATAAGTACTACCGAAAATGATGTGACAACTGCTGCTGATGAGGCAATGCAGACTTGCAAGGGTGTCAAAATCAAGGCTACGGTCAACGGTAGTGTCAAGGGTTGGCATAATTTTGATACAGAATTTGTTAGTTATCCTAAGACATTTGCCCGTCCAAAATCACTCAAAAAGACCGACTATATGCTGATGTATTTTACCTCGGGAACAACAGGTCCGCCCAAAATTGCTGTGCATAATTTTGAGTATCCGCTGGGTCATATTATGACTGCTCGTTATTGGCAAAATGTTGACCCTGACGGATTGCATTATGTTATCTCAGATACAGGGTGGGCTAAGTCTGTATGGGGTAAACTCTACGGGCAATGGCTTTGTGAAACAGCGGTTATGTCGTATGACTTTGAAAAGTTTGAGCCTAAGGATATTTTGCCGTTATTTAAGGAATATCAAATTACATCATTTTGTGCTCCGCCGACAATGTATAGGTTTTTTATTAAAGAGGACTTATGCAAGTATGACTTATCTAGTCTCAAACACGCTTGTATAGCGGGTGAGGCTCTCAATCCTGAAGTTTATGAACAGTTTCTTGCAGCAACAGGTGTCAAACTTATGGAAGGTTACGGACAGACCGAGATGACTTTGCTTACGGGGTACTTTGTCGGTATGGAGCCAAAGCCGGGGTCAATGGGTGTGGCGTCGCCGCAATATGAGATGCTATTACAAGGTGCGGACGGGAAACCTGCAAAAATAGGCGAGGTCGGCGAAGTTGTACTTAAACCTAACGGCACACCAGGGCTTTTTGCAGGGTATCTAAAAGGCAAAAAAGTTGAATTTCCTGCACCAGACGGATACTACCATACTGGTGATACTGCACGCCAAGACGAGGATGGTTGTTATTGGTTTGTAGGGCGTACCGATGATATTATCAAAACTTCAGGTTACAGAGTAGGTCCGTTTGAGGTTGAGAGCGTAATTATGGAATTACCTTATGTGCTTGAGTGTGCTATTACAGGTGTGCCTGACCCGACTAGAGGACATTTAATCAAAGCAACAATTGTACTTACTGCGGCTAAAACTCCGTCTGAAGAACTCAAAAAAGAAATTCAAGAATATGTCAAAAAACATACGGCACCTTACAAATATCCTAGGATAGTAGAATTTGTTACAGCACTACCAAAGACAATAAGCGGCAAGATTAGACGGGTAGAAATACGAGAAAACTAATTGATAGATTGAGGTAATAATGACAACAAGAGAAAAAGCGGAGAAACTATACAAAAAAGTAAATACTTTTATTTTGACTGGTATTGGCGAAGACGGGTATCCGCTTACTAAGGCGGTAGTTCCTGATAAGTATAGAGAATCATTAAGCCAACTATACTTTAGCACTAATACGACATCTAATTTGGCTATGGCGATAAGCAAAAATCCTAAAGCAAGCGTTTATTTTTACAGCCGCAAACTATTAGTATGGCAAGGATGTATGCTCAAAGGCGATATGGAAATTGTAACGGATATGGCGGTTAAGGAGAAATATTGGCAGGATAAATTTAAGGATGCTTACGCCGAAAAATCTTATACCGACCCTGACTTTTGTTTGTTAAAATTTGTTCCTAC
>Ga0123355_10005637_pt1 | contig 18378 bp, 9 predicted proteins | sample TergutEmb28metaG_3_FD_89872 | JGI IMG/M metagenome (GOLD analysis project Ga0123355, IMG submission 89872) | Embiratermes neotenicus P1 segment gut microbial communities from Petit-Saut dam, French Guiana - Emb289 P1 | ecosystem: Host-associated > Arthropoda: Insects > Digestive system > Gut ... | reverse complement strand
TTTATTTCACTTCTTATGTGCTCAACATGTTTCGGACATTAATATATCCATCATCAGGAGCTTGCGACTATTCCGTTGAATTACCACATTGGTCGTATTGTTTTTGGTTCGATGTGTGTTGGAGTTTCGGTGTGGTTGGGTTGGAGTGGTATCCGTGTTGCGGGCTGAAGCCTGATGATGGATATATTAATGTCCGAAACATGTTGAGCACATAAGAAGTGAAATAAAATAGCAAGTGACATCAAGTTGGTGTTTTATTCTTCAAAAGGAAGACAAGTCCAACACACTAATCTAGGTATTGCATCACCCGTTTTGGAAAGATTACAATATTAAAATTATGTGAAAGTAAGCTGGTCCAAGTACAAGTTTGTAGCCGTTCACATTTTGTACAGAGTATGCATACAAACATCTCTCTCAACCAATGTGATCCATAGAGATCTCATCCTGTAAAAATGTTAGCATTGTTAATTTTACATAATTGAATATATATTACATATATACACATATCCTCTGTAAATAATATTAATAATGTGTTCAGACACTGCACCTAGCACAATGCATAAACTGATCTACATCCATCAGGCTTTCAGCAGCAGGCAAGCATACTTGGTCAATGCAGCACAAATTAGTCTAATTGTTATTTACAAGCGTCATCACCAGTATTAAACATCAAGAAATAATATAACAGTTGCAGATGTCAAGCCTTTCATACTTAGAATCTGAATTTCATGGTTATTAAAAATAATTCACCACGTAAAGTTTATTAGAATGCAGAGAAGTGCTTCACTGATTCTGAAAATGGTGTGGGTAGGTGTCTGAAATGCCTACCAAAATGGAAGGTAAGAACCTCAAATCCTACAAGAAGATTTCATAAGAAGAGCATAAATATCCTAAACAGTGTACCAGAAGATGCATCCCATGAAGGAAATACCACCCAATTCTATTCAAGAGTCTCGTGAAATTTAGACATAACATATAGTCTGCCCTCCCTTTCAGTGCTGTTTCCATATATTTACATTTTACTGAAGATGCCATTCATAGCTGGGTGCCATACTGTTACAGTTTCTGTTGCAAATGGTCTGGCCAACTGCCATTCATGTAAACTTGTTTATTGTATTTCTGTACACAGTGATGTACATGTATGTTATTTTCTCCAGACATAAACCTCCGAATGCCATACCAATACATTATTCATGTTGCATACTTTGACAGAAAGTACAATGCCAGAGTGATATGACATTACATAGTTTTAAATTTATATTGTTATTTATTTTTAATAATTTAAAGTGCCAAATGTTAGTGATCTATGTCAGATCCACTTCTACACTTATCTTCCTGCTCCGAGTAGACATGATATGTTCATTTATTCCAACTAACTGTGGGACAGAGTTTGTAATAAATAGCTTTATATGGTAGTATTAAGGTTCTACATTCAGCATAAAATACTTTGTTTCCCAAACGCATGAAATTGGTGCAGTATCTATTAAAGCACAGATTTTCTCAATAACTTTAACACCTATTACTGCTATAACAAATAGAATCCAAAGGCAATTTTATGACTCAGACATTTATTGTTACTACAACCACTATTCAAAGCTTTACTCAGGAACACACTCACGTGTTCACAACATTACCACACCTGAAACACCTAATTCAGTTAACACACTTCAGCAGTTAACATGGTTGTGGTTTGGGTTTGATTAGATCAAAATTATATAATAATTTATTTTGTTAATGCAGGTCTACAAATTTTCCAAAAAACTAGGAGCCATTTCAAAATTGTGGGTACTACAAGAGTGAAAAGAAGCAAGACCCATACCACTGACCCACAAACATTAGGTGCCAACATACAATAGTCGACTGTGTGACCTGGCACCTAGGATTTGTGATCCCCTGTGTTAGTGTACATGAAGGAACAGAATGGAGAGTGGGTAAGTTGGGAAAGTTAGTCCCAAATAAAATGAGCACAACTTACAGGATACTGGGGCAAAGCCATATTGGGTTGAGACAGCAACTGGTTTTGAAAGGTATGTGGCATATAAAGTGTAGGAAGCTGAAATAAAACATCACACATAAAAAAATGATTAGGTTGAGTGTGATAAAACTGACAACTAATGGAAGCTGACCAAAGATACAAATTTGTGAAAATATTAAATACCTTAGGCCAAATGCCATCAACACATTACACAGCTTTTTCTATATAGTTTCAAACACTCTTAGTATCTGCTGCATTAACTCTGAATGGGCCTAACATGTGACAGAGAAGTATCAATGCAACAAACCTAACTACATAACAAACACAACAAATACTGAAAAGAGGCCACAGAAAGAAATTCTCTAAAATTCGCCCCCCATGTCTCCTTTGAACTGTTATGCCATTCTGTTCATATGAATATTGGTAATGATACATATGTGATAACCACTGCTAAAAACAGGCATTTTGGGTTGGGTGATAGAGTAGGGTGAGATTCTCACAGCCCATGGGATGTCTTTCCGTGACCTCTATATTACAGCAACGGCATGAGTACACAAATATACTTTTACTTTTTTTATATTTATTCCTCTGGTTACTTTTTGTAGTGACAAAACTTCCCCATGATCATCACTGGCAAATAATAAAAACTGACAGAAAACTAAGTGGATTAAACATTAAATAGCCAGAAAAAAAAATTAAAAAAAAAAAGACACAGGGTTTAAAAATGACAAAAAGAATACTTTATGCTTTAATCTTTCCAAATAAAAATGCATAACAGGGAATAAAGCCAAACTATACTTGACAAATTAAAGAACACGTGCCTATCCACACACAAGGAACTCCATGATCTTTGTCTAATTTGGACATTTTAACTAAGAGTTTTCATAGACAAATATTTCTAAACAATAAACTACAATTATCATACACGTCTTGAAGCTTTCATTGTGACAAAATTCAACAAACTCTTCTTGGACAGACAGCCACATCAAAATGTAAAAATGTTCCAATGTTTCAGAGACCTACTCTGTCCCATCTTCATGGCAATAACAGAACATTTTTATACTTTCACAAGGCTGTTTGTCCAAGATTTCATTGTACCACTTGTCAAATACATTAATGATCAATCACTAGCTTAATGTTTCATACAAAAATAGGTGTCTTGTTCAAAAGGTGGAATGCAGGACACAATCACAGTCTGTGGTGACCTTGTAAGCCTATATCTGCGTTTCTAGGAAAGAGAGCTGAACAAGGACATAGGTGACGTTAATATCATCTTATAATAAAAGCCAACAAGATGCACTATTTCTCAACTTTATTTTGGGAAACAACTCTACATGTTTTGGACAGACTTACTGTCCATAATCAGGAGTCTTGATACTGTATTCACAGCAATTGGTATTTGTCATACTAGTTATGTTGACTGCCTGCTAGCAACGTCACCAGCAGACAGTCAACATAACTAGTGTGAATACATTATGAAGACTCCTGATGACGGACAGTAAGTCTGTCCGAAACGTGTAGAGTTGTTTACCAAAATAAAGTTGAGAAATAGTGCATCCTGTTGGCTTTTATTATAAGAATATATCACGATGCACGGTCGTCTGAAGATAAAAAAAAGTGAGGTTAATATATTGTAGATCAAATGAGACAAGAAAAGTTACCAGTATAAGGATCCAAAGGCACACATGGAAGAAGATACCACAAAATTCATTCACAAAGAACAACTTTGGTGTGTTACGTTTCTTTCATCTACTTATACTGACAACATAATCCTATCACATATTTTATACAATATACCAATCAAATGTTAGATGACTTACAGGATAGTAGTGCAAAATGTTGGATTGAGGCTGCATCTGATTTTGAGGGAAAGGGTGGATTTTATCCAATCTCAATGGTGTACAAAATGGCTGAAAATAAATTTAAGATTGATAAAGGATCTTTAAGATATAAAGCAGCAAAATATTAACAAAACCTTTACACAGTTTCCCCAGTAATTAAAAATAAATATCAGTAAAATTAAAGTTGCATTTATAAAAATTACATGAACTGTCCTTTTGGTAGCCACATAAAAAATTAAAAAAAGTGTTGTCCTTGTCTTCAGTAGTATGGACAGACAAGATGGGCAGTGCACAAACTAGATGTGATAAACCTTGCATAAAGGATAAAAAAGTACTGGTTACCTACCAAAAAAAAAAAATACAAATAAATAGCCTTGGACTCACCATTCTCAAATGAAACATGTAAATTATGTGGACAGAGCAGCATATCAGTACCTAACTGAACTGCTGAATTCTCTAATTTCCTCATAGAATATTCGGTACTAGGTGGTTGTGGAATATCATTTACTGGTTAGTATTCAGGAAACCTGCTACAACCAAAGATTTGTCACTGTACCAGATGTCACACTGCACATCATGTTTGGATACAACATACCGCTGCAGAAAAACAACTTGTATTTGGTCTCACTTGCACGAAACATATAAAAGCCTGATCACTATAGCATTCACCCTATTGAACCTCACACAGAACAGAACAAAGTAACACTAACAATAACAATTAACCAGTAAGTTCATGCACAGATCTAAATAAGAGAGGGAAGATCACTGTACTATCCTCAGTCTTTACAGCATTCATGTATGCTTAATCTTGCCCTTACCCTTGGAGGTGACCCAATCCCTGGGTGAACATGTGGCATCTCTCGCATTCCAAAACTTAACCAGAAGTCAATGAACACTTGAATCACAGATTCACTTCTCCATATCTCAACAAGAGAGCTTTGTTCCGGTAAGGTTGGAGAGGAATGCAGCGAACTTGATGTGCTACTTTGCTTCAACACAACTGACTGTCGAAACAATGTTGGAGAACGGGCAGGTCTGAGAAGTATCAGTCATATAATATTAATACACTGCTCTACTGAATGAAAAGACAAATTGATTTTCCACTTACAAATAAATTAACACTAACATAAAGATTTCTGTTCTATTCAGGCAACAATGTGGAAAATTTTGTAAGATAATTTTTAATTATTGGAAGCAATTTTCATTACCTGTAATACTGTGGGTAGAGTTATCCTTAAATAAATAAAGTAAATAATACTTACACATACCTACACATTACAAGTGCTGTATATTAAGTTCTATGAAATATATCAAACAATTCAGACAATACAAACAAAAGCTTGTTTAGACCTACAAGGGGCCCTTATAAATGACAAGAAAATAAAAATTTCTTAACAAAATTCACTGCAAGTTCAGTATATCAAGTTAACTTACAGTGAACAGGGTAGTCTGGAACCTCTCACATGTGGACAGACAGAACAGAAAGTACCACATAATTTTTAAATTTATTTTTTAAAACACAAAAGTATATGGTACAGGTTATAACACAGCACCAACAGCGAACCTGCTAGCTGCCTGAAGAGGCATGGAACTTCTGGGATATACATAACATCCAGCATATGGAGGCACTGAAGAACCATCACATGGCAAGAAGTGTGTCAGGTACTCTTCTGCAAGATGGTTGTACACAGTTTCCCAGAGAGCCCATGAGCCATGGTCCATCATCCTCTGAAGCCATGGGTTCACCAGATGGTAGGCAAAATGGAATATATAAAACTCAAAGGAATCTGAATAATATTGTTAAGCCAAACAAATATAAACTATGCTTCAACATCTGTCATGCTGCAATTTCAATTAATACTACATGTTTCAGTCCCAGATACAATTTATTAAACATCACAGTTGTATTACATACACATTGCATGTTCTGGCATAATCACATCACCTTTCAGATGTGTGGGCAAATTAGTGATAATGCAATGCACTAATTTGATGTACATAAATCAATTTTAATTTTTAGATAACCATTTTTTTAAATAACATTATGGCACCATAACATTAATAACTCGCTGATGCTGATACAGTTCTCCAAACATTTGGTGTATGTGTAATGCGAATGTGATATTTAGTAACGCTGCACCTTAGACTTATATATATCTCAATAATTTAGCTTCCAACCAACTGTGATATATTATCTAATTTAAGTTCCTTCAAACTCACATAACTACCCAGTACTGTTGTTTCCTGAACATTTGAGTTGAGGAAGCAAATGGACATATTGGTGCTCTGTGCAGAACACTATGAAAAATTAACTCTTTTATTCTACAGTGTAAACCACTAGCAGATAATACGTCACAATACATTATGGAACCAGCAAGATACATATCTCTTATATAAGGCATTGTGGGGAAAAATGTAAAATTAAGATAAACTCTGGTCATTAACTTAGTTTTTTCTGTGAGCTGGGAGCAGACCGCCATTATTCACTTTCAGTAGTGGGAGCGGAGTTATGGCATCTATGATCTACATTAGCTGTGGTCACAATGAGTTATGCATTATACTACACAACACTGTAATCAATAAATTCAAGGCTCATACACTTCCAAATTGTAACTCCTGTTTGGGAGCTGAGACAGTGTAGTCAGGATAGTGATTACTGCTACGGGCTGAACAATCTGGGATTCAAATCCCAGCAGGGGCAAGAGACGTTTCTCTTCTCTATGTGTGGACTGGCTCTGGTACACACACAGCCCCCTATTCAGTGGATGACAGGGGTTATTTCCTTGGGGATTAAGTGGCTGGGGGATGAGGCTGATCTACATTCAGTGCCAAGTTTTAAGAAAGAGTCGAGCTATATCTTCATTCACCCTGGATACCTTCTTGGTATAAACAGTAACAACATTTACCTTTTACTTACGTTTTGGTCAGAACAAGATTTTATGTTTTCCCACGCACCACTTCACTGTGTGTGTGTTACAATATGAAATATCTGTATGTAATAAATTCACATCCATATAAAGGGGAAGTGATCCCGTTACAGGCCTGGTGTGGCCCAGAGGGTAGAGGTATAGCTCTACTCTTCCATGACCACGGCACTAGAAGGGGGTGAGTGGTCAGCAGCACACCCCGGCCGCACTTTACCTCCGGGAAAGGCCCAACCCATTTTATAGGAGGCTGGGCAGGCCCCAGGGCAGGTCCGGATGGGCGGAAAATCTCGTCCACACCAGGATTCGATCTCGGACCATCCAGCCCGTAGTCAGTCACTATACCGTCTGAGCTACTCAGAATTCACATCCATATAGAGTACAAAATTTTGAAAGAAATAAAGATCTCACAGAGATCAAGTTTCCATAGTAGTGTAGCTTTGTCTGTAGCCTGAGAGATGGTATGGCCTATAATTTCTGACCTCAGCACAGATCTCTCACAAACTTCTACATTTTATATGGCTGAATTAGTGAATGAAATGACATCTAGCAACAGGATGATTCAATTCGAAGCAGAAAACTCAATGGTCAAAGAAGGCGGAGAAAATTTTGCCTCAATCTTTGCTGCTTGAGCCTACTGTTTACATTCAGCTTCCTAAAATTGCTATAGCAAACAAAGGCATGGTAACCTGAAAGACAGCATCTCATCCATAAATACAAAACACATCATTACCATTGTTAACAAAGGATACTCAGGCTTAAGGATATGGGCACACGTGTCTGTGGATCAAGCTGCACTTTATCAATGTAGAAAGGAGGTACCATTCCATCTTCAATCTGGCTCCTTACTTTCACCTGTGAGTTTCAAAACAAAATTTTCAATCTTCATAACAAATGAAGTGCATGTTCCTCTGACATGTTGGTATGCAACCCACTTACACGCTAATGGCTACATGAGAAATAGTCGACACAACTAATTGTTTAATAAAGTGACATGTTTTGACCTTTTAGTTCATCATCAGACCAACACACGTAACACACGACATAAAAGAGAAATACAAAAATGTCTGGCTTTTTAGGAATTTTCATGTTTCTCTTTTATGTCATATGTTACATATGTTGATCTGATGATGACCTAAAAGGTCTAAACATGTTGCTGTATTAAAAACGTAGTTGTGCAACTATTTCTTATATGACCACCAGTCTGATAAGCATAATGGGATATCCAAACTTAACACTATTTACAGTCTGTCAGATCCAAGAAGACCACAATTTATATTGTGGTCTTCATGTCCAACTTCTTATCATTCACATTTACAAAACAAAGCCTTATTTCAGTGAATATGCATTAAGGTTCAAATTACAGGGAATCTATGTAAACAAAACCTAATAATATTTTCTCAGATGTATTTCCCAAACACAATGGTCTGGATCAAGGTGATGTTTTACCACTTGTTTTTCATTGTCCCTTTATGCCAGAGATGGCCAATCACATGCCCACAGGGACTGAGGTTCGCTTAGAAGCCTGCAAGTATGTAAAACATTCATAATAATTTCTCAATAGTCCGCTGATAACTGCAAAGCATGTGGTGAATCCCAACCTATGAAATGCAGATCCTGTCTAAATGTCTGTGACATATTAAGTGAGGGATTCAATTGTAAATAATAATGACATTGTGTAAGAAACTGACACATTAATTACCACCTATATGTATGAAATTGAATATGCTAAAAAGTGTCTTGGAAAATGTTGTTACATGAAGACACAAGAGCACAATTACTTGCAATCCAATTACTTTGATTTTGTTCACTTTCTTTTTACTTTTGGTATATGCATACATTGTCTACTATGCACTTCTTTTAGTTGACACAAAAAGAATCTGGCAGTTCCTAAACACTATATTAGGAAGATCCAAGAAAATCACAAAAAATTAGAACTGAGTTGGAAAGTTGACAATGTTAATTTATGCAGTTTTAATACACAGACCACAAAGAAATACAAATTCTATCAGATACTTTATAACGAAGCTGGCCTAAAAGTAAAATCAGTATTTAATATATTCCTATCTTGTCACTGGCATGTCACAACACAAAGGTGGCTGAAAAATCCGTCGAAACTGTAAAACTTTCTTGTCTAAGTGATTGCCCATTAGATTCTCAATAAGGACTTAACACAATGAACAGTTTTAATAAACCTGAACCTGACAAACTATATGTTGCATTGAGTTTTCTCATGAACCAAAACCACTACATTGACTGCATTAGGCACACAATTTTACTGCCATTGAAAAAAGTAAGTGGATTGCTCAACATATCACAACAAACCCCATTAACTACATATATCAATTTTAATTTTAATTACAACTCATTGTGACTAAAACATGTACCTACACCAAAATAAAGACCAGTAGTTGTGTCTAATGGAAAGCAGCAATTTGTCTGTGATACACATCTCAAAACTCAGGAAACATTAACTCTAAAAGCAGGTAGTCCTTTTCAGATGAACCTGCATGTGGCCCTTCCATAGAACATCCCCATTTTTCAGCCTAAGGCGAGTTATGACATCATCCTCACAACATACAAACACAATATTATACTCATTACAAAAGGCTAAAACATGACAATCTCAATAAACTATTCATTTAGTTAACCCCTAATGAAACAAAAAGGTTACACACAATGCTCATATAAACAATTTTCCACTGATTTCACTTTTCTTATCACTTCACAACTACAAAGAAAATAATTACTTACTGGCAGGTACGCTAGTGGGAATTCATATTTTACATAATCTGCAAGAAGCCTGTAGCACAGTCTGAACATGGCACCATGAGGATGAAGAAATCTGAAGAGAACATCAAATTCACGTGGCAGTGTGTTGCGGTGCACTGTCCGCAAACCCCACCCCATTTGATCTGTGAGTCCAAATAGGCTTTCCACCAGCTGAGGAAGTACCATCTGCAGCTCTTTATTACCAAATTCCATAAAAATGTTGTTGAGTTCATCACAACGGTATTGTAGAGGAAGATTAAGAGCATTATTGAGTCTAACCTGAAAACAACAATCTAATTGTACTACTGACTAAGAACTTCAAAATCAACAACAATTTGAAGGTCTCAAAATTAAGAATAAATTTCTTATCATTTTCAGTTTACATTGTTGACATTAGCATGCTATATCTAATTTAAGAGAAGAGTTATTATTCTAATATTACAAACACAACTCACATCAGAATAACATTATTTACACAAAAAATTAATTCTTAGCAGTGTGTAGAATACATTTATTCTATTCATGGGTCATTTAACAATGATTTCAATAGCTCAGATTATACAGTGCCAAATGAACGGATCATTAGTAAATAATGGATTGAATATGATGCGGAAAAGGAAAAGGCCCAATTTAAGGCACTAACATGGCAAATACCTGTAAGGAGGAAAAAACTTCATTTCACTTAGCCACAACACAAACTGGAACACCAAACACATTAAGCAAGAGTGAGAGTCACTCAACTGCAATATTCAGCTGCTATGGTTTGTAGATTTCATTTTAGCTCATAATATGTGATCATAACTGCATTACCTGCCTATAAGACTCTACTGAAGCTTTGCTATCTACACTACTCAGTTACCGCTATTCCTGTACACCGTAATGTGCACAATATATTTCAGTACCCTTAAACCAAATCATCCTATGCTAATCCCACCTAATCTAACAAACCTAAACCAAGCCACCTTGAAATGTGGCCTTATGAGGAAACCCAAACTGTATTGTGTCTTTGTGTAATAATTTTTCACTCCCACCCCACTTCAATGCCCAGCCAAATTCTGGGACCACCCAGTCTCCAGCCTCTGTTGTGTACCAGGGACTCCTTTCCCAAGGCTACAGCAGTCAGGCAGTGTAGTTCACCACTCATTTTACTTATTCATTTATTCATTTTTTTCTCATTCCAGAGATCTTAAGTTATAGAAAGAGTCATATAAAATATCAAGGTACACAAAATACAAGCAAAATAGAGCAAATGTCATAGTTAATAGTTTAACAAAACAATAAAATTATATGTACAACTGAATTAGAATATATTTACATTAGACCTGCAATTATTCAAATTTAAACTAAAATTGAAATTATAATGTGTTATAATAATATAAGATTTTGTAATATAGTAGTAATTAAGAGAATACTGTATTTAAATACTGAATTAAGTACAAAATAATAAAGAACCAAGATCCTTAATTTATCTCTAATCAAAATATTCCTCCAAACAAGAAAAGGAGTTAGCAAGAAAAAACCTCTTTAGGGCCAATTTAAGCTGTTTCACATAATATGATAAAAATCTTTGACAGTTGATGGAAGTTTGTTTAAAAGACTAATTCCAAAATAAAAAACTCCCTTTTGAAATACTGTTAAATTTGCTATGGGTAAATGTAAGTCAGAATTGTATTTTGTATTAAAGTTTTGTACATCAGAATTAGATGCAAATAAATCTCTATTCTTAACAAAAAAAACAATAACGAAAATATAAACAGAGATTGTAGAGGAAAGAGTTCCAAATTTTTAAACAACTCCCGATAGGAATCTCACTTCCATCCACTGTCAAGGTTAAGAATAAGATGATTTTTAACTTCTCCTCTTCCACATATCCCTTCATCGAGTGCTCACGGACTTTGCCTTTTTTTACACGTACCTTTTACTCAACATCAACGTGCTAGGTTATGAGGTACGGAGCAACCCAACCATCTTCCCCATAAACGACAGTATGCATACAAAATGTGGACTGAAGTCTTAAAATGATAGTTACTTAATGTGCTGCAAATTTACAATAAGACGTTTCGCAGTAATATATGTATATATATATATATAATTGTCTTATAGGTGCACTTACGCTTAACGTATCTCCTGCAGTCACCATCTTTATACACTCAGGCTGACAACATCATCGGTGCAGTGTATCTGATACATATAGACATTTAATACAAAAATAATTGTGTCGTCATAAACACTCAGTTTTAAGGTGGCCTTTCATTATTCCATTTTTTAAACAAGTCCGATTATGTCTTCAAAATTTGCATACTTTATTTCAAATGGCATATAAGCACACGTATGTAAGCATAATTTTCACGTTGGTTACTTGGAACCCGTTGATTACTGTACGAACGTTTCCGACAACTGTCGACTCGGACCGCAAACGAATGTACGTCCAAAATGGCGATTGCCAAGGGAAATAGTGAGCTACCGAACTTAAAAATCGAAATAGAAAATGATTTGGAGGAAACGATGGGAATTGACGACGATAACATGGAGGATAAGGTTTCCAAAGAAGATGGTCCGGAAGAGGGTGAACTGAGCGACTCCAAGGATACTGACACAGAAGAAAAACCATCCTTGTTTGGACTTGCAATGTCAACATCCAGTGAACCAGTCTGGGTACTGTTATGTACTGTATATTCTTCTAGTTCGCATATAATTTGGTAAGGCATTTTGGTTTATGTTGCCTTGTACCTGTTTTTTCCATAGGACCGAGAGAAACGCTATGAAAACAAAGGCGGAGCATTTGTGACTGGTGTTAATATTTTTGCAAAGGAAGAACAAATTAAACTAGGTGAACGCGCAAAGAGGTTTGGTCTGGATCCGTCAGATGTAAAACCCGTAACAGAAGAGCAAATTGCTGAGTTGTATAAAAGGTAATACAAAATTCCTAAAGTTACGTGTGGCATTAATAACAGCAGATGCGCTTATTACAGTATTTTACATTGAGAACTTGTTGCAGTTTGGGCATGAAGGAAGGAGAAGGTACTGAAAAGCATTTCCGACTGAATACATTGCATGTGAGAGGTACAGAAAACATGAGCACCAAGGATATTTTTAATTATTTCAAAGATTATGGGCCTGCTTCCATCGAATGGATTAACGATTACTCATGTATGTTTCTTTTACATAAATGCAGTAGTAAAATAAAAACTACTTATTTCTGAGCTTGTCTGCTATGTACCAGTCCTTCATTTCAGGCAATGTAGTCTGGATTGACAATCTGTCTGCAGCCAGAGCAATGATTGGACTTTCTAAACATGTTAAAGGCTTGGAAGAATTTCATTCCAAGGCCAATCCATTTCTTAAGGAAAAGGAAAAGGAAAGTGATAAAGAGAATGAAAAGGAGGAGGTGGTGGTTGTGCAAGAGATTGAAGAGCCAGATGGAGATGACATTATCATGGTTATGGAAAGAAGCAGACCAGTACGTACAAAAAAAATGAGATGTTCCCAGTAGTTCTAGAGTACAGATGTCAGTTCTCATTATTAATTAGTATCTCTTTCAGGTCACAGAAGAAACTCAGATGGACGTGGACAGTGATGTAGTTAATGCATCTGATATTCCAATTCCAATTCCACCTGGAAAATGGAGGAAAGGCATATCACACCCCAAAGCCAAATGCATTCTTTTGAGGTTTTCAACTCGAACTGATAAAAAACGGCCACAGGCAGAGAAAATGAGTGAATATTATAAAAAATATGGCAATCCTAATTATGGAGGTAAATAATTCATTGTACTTTTGCACAAAATGAATGATCAGTTGGAATCCTTGACTTGAATTTGTCATTAATATGAACACTCATCTCCGTGGATGACATTTTTATGGATTTGGCAATTGTCACTTGAGTTTCTGTAGTTGTGTTGGCAACCCTGATGCAGTACGGTGTGAAATCTACAAGATGAAGGAATGAGGCAGTAACAGTGATATATCTTATTATTAATATTAGCACAATAGTCATAAGCATTGCTTTTATTAATGAAATAAAAGAGTATTTGGAAGTGTTAGTGTGCTGGATAACATTTTGTTTAAAAAAAAAACCCCTGTGTCAAATTTCATGAGAATCTGACAAATGGTTTAGTCACTGATACTAAGCCACAGATGGAGAGACAGGTTCTCCAGCTGGGGCATTCTTGTATTTTACTTTGAAAAAAAAAAAAACTACTAAATGGGATATAAACATTGCTGCTGTTTTTTGTTTGTGTGGTCACAAACTGCCTTCTGCCTTGTTGGAGAGTGATGAAACAGCTTCCACTAAACATACAAGAAAATGAAATGCTGTTGCACGTGCTACTGATTTGTTGGAATTTTTTCTTTTGTCATATGGATATTATATAATTCCAGGAATCAAAGGTCTAATTACATCATCCAGAAAGCGGCAATATCAGTGGCGTGAACATAATGTTAAAGTTTTTGAAGATGACAGAGGTGATGAGAGAGACTTCATTGAAGTTTTCAGTGATGGGAAGAACCCATGGGGTAACTTGGCAAAATCATGGAGCAACCTAGACAAAAATCGTAGCAGGAGAAATTCAGGTACAATGAACCCAATTTAGTTACGATCATTATACAGTAAACAAAGATACTTCAGATAATTTCAAATGGTATACCAACACTTTGTTGAAGCTTGGGTAGTGTAGTTGGTACAGTAACTAGGCTATGGGCTGCACAACCAAGGAATAATGTTATATTTCCTTGCAGGAATAAGATTTTTCTTTCCTCCAAAACACCCAGACTAGCTCTTGGGTGCACCCCATGTACTACCCAGTGGGTACTGGGAGCACTTTCCCCAGTAGTCAAGAAGTCAGGGGTGAAACTTGGCACTGTCCTCCAGATGAAGAATATGTGGTGTTATACTAATGTACTCCTGATATACATAGAGATAACTTTACCTTTTCTCTTCTGCTAACACAGTTTTATGTATATATGTAGATGTTAACTGTTTTGAACTTGATTTGATATAGTAGTTGCAGTATTGAGATATATACATAGAAGTCTGTTACAGAGTTATAATATGGAGTGTGTTGTTGCTGTTTGAAATGTATTCTTTTTCCATATTTTTATAATTTATGTACTGTACAGTGTGTTTGTCACTTTTTGTCCGCAGACTCACATGATACAAGATCATCATCTCAGCCAAGAACACTTCCTATTACACAACCAAGCTTTAATGAACAGCAAGGTAGGTCCATTCTTCACCGAACCGAAACGGTGGCAGCAGCAGCTCCACTGCTGCAGTCAGATTCAGATGAGGCTTCTGAGTCTAATGCAAGTGATGAGGAATCACAATGGACAAAGAGAAGCAAGATTCCTCGTATGAGAATGTATGCCGATGAAGAAGAGGTTCGCATAGAGCGTCGCAAGGCTCAAGTACAAGCTCAGTCAAAAAGAAAAATAGACAGAGATATGAAAACCTATCATGAGAAGATCTCAAGTTCTGAAGATAGGCGGAAGCACAGGAGAAGCAGCAGCAGCAGTAATGTTCATCGAGAGAGATCCAGATCACAAGCTGACAACAAAAAAATTAGTCAACAGAAAAGTGAAACATTTGACAGCTTTAAGAGGGATTCGAGATCAAAGAATCATGATGATCTACGGAGTAGGTTAGGTAGGGATGGGAAAAGGAAAACTAGCGAAGGTGCGAGTGTTGTTACTTCAACAGTGTGGGAAAGACTGAAACACCACCGTACAGGTGATCCAGTTGACTGGGAACAAGAAACCAGTGATAGTGATTCTGATAACAATGATCTTGAAGACAGTTATGCTGATCTTAGAAACTCGGTATTGCAGGGAAAGAAACCCAGTTCAAAATTTGAAGGAGGAGACCTTAGATCAAAGCTGAACTTAAAGAAGACTATGAGGCAGCATACTCCAATGCAGAAGTCACCATTGCGTATTGAAATTGATAATGATGAATATTACAGACTTATTGGCAGTGATCAAGAATAATTTTATTTTCTAATAGTAATATGAAACTTAATTCATAGCAAATCATTAGTAACATCATTCACAGTACTAGCTTCAGGCAGTTTTCTTACATTCACAGTTGTCAAAATAAAGTTGTGATTGTGCATTTACTGCAGATTTGTTTAATGTAAATGTTTTTCCTCTTTTGTTGGTATTTATAGTACCTTCTTTGAGTTTTCATCATGGAAATACACTATGTAATGTCACCATATTCTTTGATGTGCATTTTCGTACGTTATATGAATGCAAATGTCTGTTTTTAATTTGAGTGACTGAATTCACAAGTAGTACATTACAGTGTTCCTTGTGTTTTTTTTTGTGGTTTTTAGCTGTGCCAGAAGTCACCAAAAACCAAACTATTTAAGCCCTGCAAGCTGTCTCTGCCTTTATTTTTCTATCAGACTGTTCTTCTAATCCAGATTTGCTCTTTCCACTTAAATACAAGGTCCCTGTTTTATCTGATCCATATCATTGGTCACTTTTGTTGGCTCACCGATTGCATAAGTTGTAGCAGACATGGCAATTCCAATTAACCAATATATTTTACTGTATGATACAAATGCTGAATAAGACAGCCTACATACAAGAAGTGCCATAGTAAATTCTGATGAAAGTTCTGATATGTGCCTGTTCCAAATACTAAAACAATTATAAGTACATGAAAAGGTTTTGAGCAATAAGTTCCTGTCTTAGGAAGAGAAAACAGAACAGCCTGCTGAGGACATCTTAGTCAAAACTGGTACTAAAGTGGAGCCCTTCAAGAAAATTGTTGGTTTGACCTGCACAGGAAATGGGTGTCTGCATCATCACATATTGAAACAAAACTGTATTTATATTTATGTAAGAAAACTCTGGTATACCAATTGTATGACACAGCTAATGAAGCAAGACCACATTTTGTGTAGTAGTACTCTCATGGGATGCTTGATGCAAAAACGTATGTGAACTCTCAGAATAATAGGTACCAGTGTGAGAACTATTCTATGTTAATCCAAAACATGTCATTAAATAACAAGGTTCTTGTGTGGTTTGTGTGAGACTATGATTATTGGTCCCATTTTTTTCTCTGGGGGTATAATATCACACTCTACAGAACACATTTTCTGAATACCTGTGCAATTATGACAGTACCCATGACTTTCAGCAAGACAGTGCAACAGCTCACTCTAAACAATTCTATGCATTAGTGACAGGGTGTTTTTGGTGACAATAAGCAAAGGATTGTAACCTCATTTGTCAGATCTGAATGTATGTAATTCTTGTGAGACATGTTACTGGATAAAGTGTATAATAATGATGATGGTCTGAAAAAACATTCAGAATGTAGTAAGGAAGCCAAAGCCCACAAAGGGATGTAGTGCTGATAATGACTCAAAATGTAGTGACTTCATTTTCACCAGCCAACCTGCAACTTAAAATGACTGTATTTATTAGATATGATGCATATCAGCAAGGAAACCATTTCCAGCACCTTTAAATGCGGTGAGTAAAAACCTAACATTGACTGCAGTACACTGAACTACAACCAATGGACCTTCTCCATGCAGATTTGAAGAACTTGTGAAGCGATCAAGATACGGATCAGATAAAGTGTTTGTTCTATGTTTATCACACCACGTCACTTTCAGAAGTTTATATTTGTTAAATCTTTGCAGGGATTGTTGTGACTTCACTTTCAACTTGTGAGTTTGAGCCAAGATGAATGAAAACTTTTCACAGTTGAGGTCTAAAAGCCAAAAATAAAAGAACTGAGTGGTACCAATTAATGCAACCAGTAATGATGCATGCCTTACTGCATCGAAAAATCCTATACACAAATTACTCTAACAACTACAGAATGTGACTTGTACAGGTACAGCACTTATTACAACTATTATGCCGCAGTAATTCTCACACTTCATTCCATGGAATACTTTGGTAATATACTACTTTACTCTTTACTATGGACACATACATCATATACACACATACCTTATATCCAGTGACCACAAATCTAAGGTTCACATAAATTGCATTTGTACCTGTCACAGTAAACTAATAAATCTGTAAAATGTTTCATTGAGTAATTACCAAACAAGGTCGTTAAGCTTACTTTTCTGCTACAAGCACCTTCAAATTTCGGACAGTATCGTGAAGTCCTAAGTTCGAAGTCACACTTTGCATTCTGTTAGGCTAATATTTTGTGCTGCTTAATCCACAGACACATGAAAACCTAATAGCACTTTTCTTACCTCATGACTTCCCACAGAGCTTCCTTATGCTTGTCCAGACCTCTGTGAATGTCCTTCAGCTGTTTTGTACATGCCTGAATGCTCCCTTAGTGGATAAGTATTGTTGTGCAGAATACATGCATTAAATTAACAGTCACTTCATGTATCAACTACCATGTAAGATGCATAATATTCTTGATACTGCATAGCCTGGAAATGAACAATATGTGTGAGTAATGTTTGTTGTCTTGTCCTTCTATCATTTCAGTCAACAGTTCAACAGTGTAGCATTTTGTCACCATGATCAGTAATACTTGTTGCACAATCTGTGCCTCTAAATCAAAAGTTTGTGTGTATGTATACATATATATCACAAAAGCAGTATCAAATCCACAGTCCCAGACCTTGAGAAGGCCAATGCCCTAAACCAAGTAAGATATGATTTTAGAGAAAATGCGTTGTACACATTAGCCAAAATGCCTTGTGTAGGTATGGCTCTTTCCAAATTGGATAAAATTCCTGTAGACACACTGTGGGGACACCCACATATCACTCCATTCCTCACTGCTCTCCTTCCTCTGTCCGTACACCCACATATCACTCCACTCCTCACTGCTCTCCTTCCTCTGTCTACCACAAACTGAAAACGGCCCA
>Ga0123355_10005636_pt1 | contig 18378 bp, 15 predicted proteins | sample TergutEmb28metaG_3_FD_89872 | JGI IMG/M metagenome (GOLD analysis project Ga0123355, IMG submission 89872) | Embiratermes neotenicus P1 segment gut microbial communities from Petit-Saut dam, French Guiana - Emb289 P1 | ecosystem: Host-associated > Arthropoda: Insects > Digestive system > Gut ... | reverse complement strand
ATTGAGGCAAAATTCTGCCAAGAAGCAAAAGACAATGTACGACTTTTTTTGTTAAAAAAAGCGGTTTCCCGGATTAATCGTTTTCCCGCATTCATCGTTTGTTTTCTCCAACCCCTTGAAAAATGAAAAATCGAGGTTCTACTGTATATTTTGTAAGGCATAGATGATGATATCTCAACATCCGCCACATACGACACATTGTTATTAGTCTCCTATAGCTAACATTTGTAAACCTGATGATGGCCTCCGAGTAGGCGAAAACATGTTGTTTCATTAACACCATAGCTACACCCAACTAATAAACTCGTTGTGTTTTGACCTACATTGTCTTTTACTTCAACTGTTTGTGGTACTTTCTAGCACTTCCTTTCAATAGTGATATGAGTAATGTGTTTGTCTTGCATGTTTATATAAGTGCACATATTTGAAGTTGTGTTTTACATTGCGTTGAATTCAGAAACCTAAGGAGTGATTAAGAAAAATGTTAACACGTGCATGATTTTAGGCTTCCACCGCAAAACAGATGAGATCTGCGCTCTTCTGGGTTATTGCACAGCATACAAAGTGTGGTCCAAAAGTTTTAGGACTGATTATTTTAAAAATTGAACGCACATGAGGAAGACACATACCTTTTTTTAATTCAAAATTAGCTCTATTGGCATATACACAGGCTTTTGCATGGTTGTACAGTTTCTGAAAAGCTGCCGAAAATTCCTCTTTTTGGACCTTCTTTAATTCATCAGTTACAGCTTCTTGGATCTCAGCATCATCCGCAAAGTGTAGTCCTTTTAACTTCAGTTTTAACTTGGGGAACAGAAAATAGTCTGGCAGAGGTAAATCTGGAGAGTATGGGGGGTGATAAAGGGTTGTAACTTTTTTGGGGTCAAAAATTGGCAAAAACGTGCAGCTTTATGGGTGGACACGTTATCGTGCAACAAGAAAAAGTCTTGAGAGCAGAATGTAGCTGGACCAACCTGTTGAATGCACTTCAGGAGGGCAATCCATTACTCCTTTATAAAATTCTGCATCCCCCCCCCCCCACTACAAATTCTTTTTGCACTATGCCTTGAGAGTCGAAAAAAATTATCAACATGGTCTTGATGCAGGACCTTTGGAATTTCAGTTTCTTTGGCCGAGGGGATGTCTCACCAACCCATTCAGAACTCTATCCCTTTGTTCGGGAGTCACATGCAAAACATGAGATCTAATCTCCCTCAATAACTTTGTTAAAATATTTTTGTCTGCCTCGGCCATGCAATAGTGTCGTGGCAAGATGTGACTCGATCTTCCCTTTGCTCAGGTGTCAAGGAATGTGGAACAAAATGGACACACAACTTTCTCTTTCCAAAATCCTCTTTCAAAATCCAATGAACTACAGTCTTGGGGATGTTCAAAGATTCTACTACCAAGCTTGATGGGATTTGATGGTCATTTTTGACCAAATCAGCAACAGCAGGAATGTTTACCTCAGTTCAAGTCGAATTTGGACAGCTACCTCTCTCATCATCTTCTACCACCTCCCTTCCATCTTGAAATCGAGAATACCACCTAAAAACTTTTGATTGGTTCAGAACCTCATTCCTTTCTGCTTCTGTCACAGATAGATGGCTTGGATGTCGGTTGAGAGTACTTAGTTAGTGGGTGGGCTGATAGGTTGCTCTAGTTCTGTTATTTAAAAAAAGTCAGTCTTAAAACTAATGGATTGCACTGTGTATAATGGTAAATCCTTACTGATATTTTGGGACTGATAGGCAGTCCAAAGATGTCATTAAGGAATCACACTATACGGTGCATAATAACCCAGAAGAGCGCAGATCTCATGTTAATTTTTTTATGATGTTTTCTTTTGCTATGGGTTTTTTGACTGTGAAACATTGACACATCAACCAGATTGACCTTGGAGCAAAAGAAGGTTGCAGTGTGCCAGACCTCTGCCAAACACATAACCTTCCTTTGTTGCTCTGAACTCACACCAGTTGCTATATCAGTGCTTCCAAGTCAACAAAAACTGTATAAAAAAAGCCCCATAGTAGTGTTACTATTTTTTATCACTTGATGTTTTCTGCAGTGTACGTTCACAGGGAGTATTCTTGCCTGTGGTTGCATTTATTCTCTTGATTTTTGATAGGGATCTGTCAAATGCTGGTGAAGCTGTACTTGTGAGTCAACTAACACTAAGCCTTTTGGAGATACTCGGCAACAAAAAGTACAGCATAGCCATAATCACACCATACAATATGCAGCGGGCTGCGATAACATCCCTCCTGCACAACAGGTAAGTCAGTTTTATAAAACTAGTACTAAGTGTTGAGAAACTTGAATATACTGTGACATTTCCATGTGCATGTTACACTGGTTCCAGGTAGCTCAGTCAGTATAATGACTAAGCTACAGGCTGGACAACTAAGGAACTGTGTGAGTCCCTACAGAAGCAAGAGATTTTTTGTTCTGAAGCATCCAGACCAACAATGGTGCTGTGCAACCTCCTGTTTAATGGATATTGGAAGTACAGTGGCTAGGGCATGAAGCAACAACTCACCTCCATCTAGTGCCAATGTTGAGAGTGATAGGAGCTGTACAGCCACTGTCCTCCATTTGTGTTAATAGTGTGCACAAGAACAACTTCACTTTACCACTGTGGGCTGGCAGTGAAAGCACTAATCTAAAGGTTATTTTGTTTCAGTCCTTATGCCTCCCAAAATGTGGAAGTTAGTACAGTAGACAGCTTCCAAGGGCAAGAAAGGGACGTGATTGTGATGTCATGTGTACGGACAGAGGGGATAGGCTTCCTGTCAGACACACAGCGTCTTAATGTTGCTCTGACCAGAGCCCGATGTTCACTGCTGCTCTGTGGTAACTTCACCTCCCTGCAGGTCAGTGTATATTATATTCTGTTATGTTATATGGCACAATGGTGAATTTGTATGATTTGACATCAAAGTGGTGTTGCTGAAGAGTTGCTGAAGATTCAGGATATCTAGGATGTTGTGCCATGTTGCTGGGTGTGTAGTTCATGACATTTTGAACAGTCATGGTGCCTTCATCATTCAGTCTTCTTAAACTGCTCAACTCTGAAAGTGAAGACACTACAGTCCAGAGAAATGTCAGGAAATACTCACCCATTGACACAAAATCACTTTCCTGGAGACTTCAGATCCACAGTGAAGAATTTTGTTGTACATGTTTGTGTAGCAGCTCGTACAATTGTCTGCACATTTCAGCTAATTGATGTGTTATCTGACAGGAATTTATTTGCCAGGCGTGCAATGCACATGAATGCAACAAGGAAAGAATTAATTGTAAATAAATTAATTCAAGTAAAGTCTGTTATTGCTGACAGTCATAATGTGAGTGAGGGCATTCCCATGGCTTGGAAAAATGAGTCCATGGAACTTACATGTAAATTAGAAATCACATATTTAAATTCAATCAGTAATTATGCTGAGCCAATAGGAAAGTTGAATGCACACTCAAACACATATCATAGTGAGATGAAATATAAAATATCAAAAAGACATAGAAATGGCCCAAAACTAAAAAATGAGGATATTTTATGGAATTAGCGATAAATAATAAGAATAAAGAATCCAATAATTTAATCATCTGCCATCAGAATATGAGTGTAAGCAAAAAGAGAGATGAATTAAGTTTACTTATGCAGTCTAACCTCATTAAACGTCTCTCATTTTTATAAGTGAACATCATGTGAGAAAACTAGAAACAATACATCTTTCTTTAAATAATTATAGATTAGCATCAGGTTTTTGTAGAGAGGAATTTTTCACAGGGTAAAGGGTGTATTATGACAAGAAATGATATAAATTTCAGTACAATAGATTTAAATATGATTTGTAGCTAAAAGACATTTGCAATATGTGCAATTTAATTAAACACCAAAACGATAAAAATGTTTGCATGTTGCATGTACAGATTTCCATCCAGAAAAAATGAAAACCTTTAACTTAAATAAAGTAGTGAACTTTCCTACTAGAGTAGCTAACAATAAAGGAACATTAATAGATAGCTTCTTTTTAGACATTATGGAATATAATAGCATAACAGCATACAGCATTGAAAATGGTCTGTCAGACTCTGACATGCAAATTGTTTGTCTTGGATAACCCAAATATTTCTGTTCATTTCTGTGAGTTCATTTAATTAATGATCAAACACTATGTAATGTTCAGTTAGTGAAGAGACATGTGATGCAGGTTACAGCACGAATATGTTAATAATGCAATATTCAATCATTTTCAGTGCATCCTTTTAACAAACTATGAAAATAGTTTCCCTGTATTTTTTTAGGAAATAGACCTAAAGATAATAACTGAATTACAGGAGCAATTAGGTTATCACATAAAAGGTAAAGAGAGCTGGATGATTTATGTAGCAGTACAAATGATCTGCAGAAAGAAAATTAGTACAAAAAATGCTGTGCAATCTTAAAGTAATTGCAGAAGCAACAACAACACCACACGGCAATTATCAGTTTGAAACTTCTTCTAACAAAGTGAAAAAGAACATAGAAAATTATAAAACTTTCCACTGCTAAATCCCAATTATATGATGCATGTACCAAAATAAACTCTGAAGCTGGTCTGATAACAGACACTACACAGACAGCCAGTGTCTTCAACAGATTCTTTATTCAAATAACGGAGAACTTAAGCAACAGATACATTCATTTACATAAAGCCTTACAAGTGGTAGAAAATACTAATATTAATGAAATTATGGAATGAAACCAATCCCTGTTACAGAAATAGAAGTGATAAATACAATAACATACCTCAAAAGAATAAATGCTTCAGGGTATGATGGGATTTCCAGTAAAATCTTAAAACATTGTGTAAATCTCGTAAGCAAGCCTTTTACTTACATATGTAATTCTTCACTAACCTCCAGAATTTATCCAGACAGGTATAAATATGCATTAGTATGACCTATCTACAAAAAAGGGGATAAAACCAATATATAATCTCTCTAATTATAGATCAATATCACTATTACCATCATTGTGCAAAGTTCTGGAAACATTACTGTTTAATAGAGTGAACCAACATTCGCAGTCGAACAAAATTTTAGCTCTTGTGCAGTTCAGATTTAGAAATGGAACAAACATTGAAAATGCAATACTTACTTTGATGGATACACTACTTACCTCAATAAATCACCAGACGCAGATGGTAGGCATTTTTTGCGACCTTTTTAAAGCTTTTTGGCTGCGTTAAGCATGTAATTCCTTTAAACAAGTGATTTTGTATGGAGTTTGATGAACAACATGTTAATACTGGATTAAACCATTTCTCACTAATGGGAAACAAAAGGTTAATATGTCTACACAAAATCAGGGAGAGGAAGGGAAACCATAATCATTTTAGTTCCCCAGAGCTCAATCTTGGGAACAATGTTTTTCATAATTTATATCAATGATCTCCTGTGTGGAATATGACACGCAGCTAAACCGGTAGTATATGTGTACGACACAAGTGTATTAATCACTGCTAAGAATATGAATGAGTTGCAAATGAAAGCTAAGACTACACTGGAATGCATGAGCAAATGGTTTAACTCTAAATATAGATAAGACATACAGTTAAATTCAACTCAAAACATTACCAAGATGAAACATTTCTAATTAACTCTCAAAATAATTCAATAAATAATACTTACAAATTCCTAGGTTTAGAATTAGACAAACATATAAACTGGAAGAACCACATTAAGAAAAATGTAACTAAAATGAGTAATGCATGCGTTGTTGGTAGATCTGTGTACCCTGACAGTAACATGTCCACTCTCAAAAATGAGCATACTTGCATGCTACAATGGAATATGGCATATTTTGGGAGAACTCAGTAGATAGCAAAGTCTTCCTAAAACAGAAAGGGATAATTGGAAGTATGACTGGTTCAAGCTTTAGAACATCATAAAAAGGTAAAGTTTACCCTAGAACAGGCCACGAAGGCCTGGAGGGGGAGTAGAGGTATGGCTCTACTCTTTCTTTAACCTCAGCATTAGAAGGGGGTGGGTGGTCAACACAACACCCCGGCCACTTTACCCCCAGGAAGGACCCGATACCCATTGTATAGGAGGCTGGGTGGCCCCAGGGCCAGTGTGGATTGGTGCGGAAAATCTTGCCCCCACCAGGATTCCATCCCCAGACCATCCATCCTGTAGTGAGTCGCTATACCGAATGTGCTATCCCAGCCCTCTGTAGAACACCATGTAAACCTTTATTTCAGAGATTTGAATTATTAAACTTGTGTACACAATACATTCAAAATTTGGAAATTTATACATATAATTCTACAATTCCTGGTTTGAATACAAGAAATAAATTAGTTACATAAACCGGCAACAACCCTTACAGTATACCAGAAAGGAGCATACAGTACTAGAGGAAAACTCTTCAACAAATTTCCCGTATATATTTTTGAGTTGGCTCTAAGGAAAAAATTTTTTATATAAATTTTGAAGAAATATATAATTGACAAAGCCTGCTACTCAGTTGAAGAACATATGAACTATTAATATTGTTAGATGTGAGGCCTGATGGGGGTTTTTTAATTTTTTAGTAATAAATTATGACTTCTGTTAGTGTTTATACTAGAGCTTTACAGTTTTTTAATAGTGTATTATATTTTATGTACTGGCTTGTGACTGTTTTTGTGCTCATGAGAAATTGATTTATTTTGTGACTATCAAGTGTCTTCATTCAGATTTATTGCTATGACATGCTTCATATCCCATGCCAGTGTGCTATGAGGACTGATGAAAGTGAAATCTCGTGTGTGTGTGCATGTGTATTGCAGCCTGCTGCTATGCGTACACGTATTTAAGGCATAATCAGGATAAAGAAGAGTGTAGGTAGTCAGTGTACTTATAGATGAGAAGCTGGAATAGCTCAGTTGGCACAGTGACCAGGCTGTGGTCTTAATGATTTGGGGTTTGATTCGAAGCAGATGAGACTGGCTTTGAGGCCTACCAAACCTGCCATTCATTGGGCGCCGGGGTTATTTCCTGAGGGGTACAGCAGCTGAGGCATGAAGTTAACCACTGACCTCCATCTAGTGTCTGCCCTGTACAGCTACTCCCAGTGTGCGCCATAATGGCTTGCACAGGGACGAAGTGTCTGACTTATTCACATACTGCACAGTTCAAAATTTGTCTTGGACTGACTATTTTATATTTTCATTTAACCTTTTAAGGGTGAAAATTTAAAATGCCAGCACATCCCACTTGTGCAGAGTTACATGCAAAGACCAGTCATACAAAACTCTGTTATTTTTGAGAATAATTTATTTACAACATGTTATTTGGGTGACACAAAGAGAAAGATGTAGATGGTATATGTAATCACGCATGTGAAAGAGGATAAATTTGTAAAAAATTTGGACAGTCTACAGGAAAGAGACCACCTGGGGGCCTCGGCGTAGACGATGTTATAATATTATGATGGATCTTTAATGCTATAGAGCAAAATGATGTTGCCAGGATTCATCTGTCTCAGGAATCTGCCTAATGGAGACAGTTCATTATCAAAGCACTTTATACATTTTCACCTAATCTAATTTTAAAAGATAACTTTCTAAGGTGCGCGAATTCTTGTGAATAATATTTGGTTTATTAGCTGACATGTGGCATGTATGGGGCAGAACAGAAATATGAGGAAACCTGAAGAATAGAGACCACTTGGAAGACACAGGCATTGAAGGGAGGGTAATATTAAACTGTATCTTAAAGAAACAGGGTGGCGGGCAATGGGCTACATTTATGTGCTTCAGGGTAGGGACAAGTTGCAGGATGTTATGTACATGGTAATGAACCTTCAGCTTCCATAAAATGCAGGGGTATTTCTTGACTAGCTAATGAACCTTTGGCTTCTTATAGAATTAGCTAGCCAGGGAATCGGTTGGTTTGTTAGTTGGCTTGCTAGTTAGTAGACAGGGTGTAGTTGCTTGAAAATAATTCTATCACTGATACATATTAATATACATTTAAATTCCAGAATGACAACATGTGGCGTGCTCTTCTGGAAAATGCCAACCGGCGAAATGTTCTGAAACATGTGCCAAACAGTGTAGCCACGAATAAGCATGAACTGCTGAAGCTGGTTCTAAGGGATAACTAAAACATGACTACAGAACCAACACAGATGCTGTCACTATCAGTCATTTGTTGTGGACTGTTGTATACTTCAGAAGAGTGTGACTGACTGAGTAGGACATGTCCTCAACCCAGGACTCATAAGGAATTAATAATTCCCTTTGTTCACTGCTTTATTTTTAAATTTCATTAAAGGAAATGAGAACCCCTGCTGAAATATGTACACTGTCAGACGGGTAAACCTTCTGCCTTATTGCTTTGTATTTAAATTTCAAGCAGATTTCCAGACTAAAGTTAATTGATCATTTAAATTTTTTTTTGCAGCTGCTCTTCCAATATTTTCAGGTTATATTTTCCATATCTGACAAATATTGCCTGGTATTTGTGTACAGAGAAAGGGAATTTTGTAAATCATACACAATACTCTCCAGTTCTACCTCAATTTGATCTTGTTATTAACATTCCAGTTTTATCTACAATTTACTAGTTTAGTTATTGGCTGTTACAACTGATTTTACAAAATGTGTTGGTAATAGTCCTGCCTCTCTATCGTATCAGGAGTTCTGCAGTCACTCACGTGGCAGCACCGTACTGACTTTCATTAGTCACAGTATGTTTCTTACATTCTGAAACTGTTTTTCTGAAGCTGTGGCGTAGATCTGCTAGTTGAACAACCAAATAGTAATACCATGTCAAGTGGATGTATTTGCATTCACCTGTAAATTAAAAGGCCTTCTTTGATGTGCCTTTCACTTTGTATCAGCATCCGTCAAGAAATATTTTTGTGATATGAGCGTAGATCTTCATTTTTGGAATAAGACATACAGATTGCAGCAAATGGATCAAAGTTGTTGGTGAAATTGACTGTTTGTGCCAGTCTGTTTTTCTGACCATCATGAAGGTATCATTTACTGGTGACAGTCATGAATCGTTTCTCTTGCTGTCACACAAGGAAGAAGTGAGTTATTTATTTGTATAGGGACATTACTGTAGCTGACAACCATCATTTATCAGTTCCTGCTGTTACTGTGCTGCACGTATGGGCAGTTGTGGCGGTGTGGACTACGTCAACACAATATATGAGGCAACAGGATGTGGAAATTGATAGTTGTCAGATAAAATAATGACCATGTCGAGACATATTTAATGTAACATAAAGAGTAGTTTATATTTTTATACGAGTCATTATGCGTCTCTACCGTGTAAAATATAAAAATTCCAGAAAAACTAGCCTGTGTTTGTGAAATTAAGATATATGAATTAATTTGTATTGGTCTTCAAACTTTATACCATATTTCCTACCTCATCAGACTTTTCTTTTTGTACTGAAAATGCCCTCAAAATCACTCTTCATCATAACACCAAAGAGTTAAAGCTAGTAAATCCATAAAAATGCCTTGCTGAATATGGTGCATCTTATGAGAGGGCATGTACAGTACATCTTCCATAATTAGCTAATTTGTTACAATTAACTGTTCATACTTAAACAATTCTTTTAGCTCATTCAGCACTGACTTCATGATGACAATAGTGCAGCCTCTACTGTCAGTATGGTTCGCTCGCGGACTAAAGCCACGGAGTTTAGTTTAGTTTTTAGTTACCCTTGAAGACAGGAAGGATAGGTTGTCCCAAAACACCAGTGACTACTAATGAATGATGCACAACATCTCAGAAGAATGAAGACCTCATTTACAGTGTGCTGGAAGTGTGATATTATGCAGATTACTACCTCTTACAGACAGGCAGTGTGTGACTGTAGCCACCATGGATCAGCATCTGTGGTTAAAGTATGGAACTTTGTAACATGATATCAGTGAATCTTAACATACCATACCTTCTCCTCTCCTCCCTCCCCCCTTCACAGGAAACTTCAAAATTGTACTCTTCCAGGTTATGGGATTTGACTGGTGGGTAATGAGCTTTTCTGCTAGATCATACTGTCTCTATCTTCATACAGCCTGTGAGGATAGACAACAGAATGCTCTTCCAAAGCATTCATGACCATGTACCAGACTATACAGTGTCCGAACCAGACCACATTATGAATCTTCACCACTGTGAGCACCTCAGATCCTGTGCCTAAAAATATTAAGAACCAAGTGTGGATGGAAATGTCACATTGGGAAAATTGAATTGCGGTAAGTGCAATACATTTTTCAGACACATTATTTAGTATTATATACTTTTTCATGACAACATAAAATGAAGTTGGATTAATTCACCCAAGTATCATTATTCTTCAACATTATGCCACAGCACACTAATGCATGTGTCTCGGCACAGTTTTTATATTCCTTGTCAAGGAAAATCCAACTTTCTGCCTTGTCAACAGCATTTTTCCAGTGTTCCAAAATCTTTCCACAATCACTCAGTGTATCAACGAGATACCACTGAAGCTGTCAAAGCAGTTATCAACTTCCTTACAAAGGTAGCTGTTGACAGTCATCTGCTTTCTAACATACCTGCAGTTTATATTGGAATGATACAAATTCCCTTCACAATTGACTGTTATATAAAAAGAAAACAAAACCAGTGACTGACCACGTCCGATGGCGTGTGATTCAACTTCGCGGTGCAGTTGTCCTTACCTACTCTGACCAGAGTGTGGCCAGCTGCAGCCAAGCTCAATTTCATAGTATACTGCATCAGTTCAGGTGTCTGTCCATTACACTGGGCAGCAGGTGATATAGCACATTCTGTTTGTCAATTTTATGCTGTTTCAATATGTCCTGCAGGTGTACCAGTAAGTTGCTCACATGTACAGTAATCCCTCATCCAACATTCACTATGAACTGTTTTGTGAAATGGCTGTGGGCACATTTAAGGAGATGCAGAGGATCAAATAATGTTGCAATATTTTGATACTGAAACCTGATGACAGGTGCCTCTCCGGAAACATCCAACTGTTTCTTGGCCTTTCCACAGTTAGCACCTATGTCACGCACACACAATGGCAACCACCATCAGTCCTGCACTGTTGCAGGCATGAAGAACACCCACAAGAATCTCACCTTTAATGCTTCCATGAATCAAGTAATAAGCTTGTGGTTGCTGCTACTTTCAATATAGACCATGGAGCGTGAAAGCCAGAGCATGATTTGCAATGCTCCTTGTCCTGCCATGACTCCTAGGTCCTCACAGTTCTCAATACAGCCAAACTTCTGGCTGAAACAAAAGTTCTTTCTGATTTCCATTTGTCAGACACAAGACAGCACATGTGATGTCTCTGTGTACTAAGCAAATAGGCACTGATGCCAGGCCTAAAATGAATGAGTTTTGAATAGACTGTGAGTTCATCTAGAAGGCAGCGGAAGAAGTGACCAGAGAACGGTATTAGACTTAGGGATGTGTTTTATGATGGACAGAGCCAACACCTTTGTCTGGAACTCCAGAAAGTTCAGTACTGTTTACAGCAGTTGCTGCTAAAACTCCTGAATTCTGTACATTGATATAAGATGAAGGAGACTGTATCAGAGGATAACTGTCCAGCTGACATACCGTCTTCAGCTTCTTTGTCATGTACAGCAAAATTCCTTTAATCTGACATCCAGTAAGTCAGAAATCCTAATAGTAAGGAGAGTAGTCCCAAGACTGGAAGTTTTACTTCTTAACAGAAAACACCATCATTGAAACAGGCAGATCTCAGGGATGTGTTCAAAAAGGCCTGAATTATTAACATATGATAATTCAGCACCTGTCCAGTCTCGTGGAGGATTGATTGATTGATTGATGGCAGTTTTGCCGCACTTCTTCCAAAGTTTGCAAAGGGCACTCCTTCTGCTCTGAATTCGGTCCCACTATTTGTTTTTCTGTGTAGTGTGTTTTGCAACTCTGTTTAAACAAGTAATGAAATACAAGAAAAGATTCAATATAAATTAAGTAGTCAAATTTAAAAACAAGCAAAACGCTTTGTTGGTGGAAGTAAAAACTTACATATTAAAAACACAATAACAAGAAAAATACAAAATACATAACCTAAATCACAATTGAGTTTCTGACAAGTTCTAAATTCAACATAAAAGAGCTGATACTTTGGGTACCTTAATGGATCCTGTACATGCTACTGGTATTTACATACTGGTAAGTTTCGATATGATTTTCAGGCAATTCATCCTTTGTTTTTTTTCAAATACTCTAAGATATGCAGGTTGCAGAAAAACTCCATGCCCAAATTTCGTGAGATGGCAGGGGTGGACCAAAACAAAAATTTATTGTCAATTATTGTGGAGATATGTCCCTACATCGCTATGGACCGTCAAATTTGGTCTGACTACGGTTGGAAATCAAGCAAAACCACTGAAGTATTCCTGGGGTGGGGGGGGGGGACTAGCTGTATTTTGTACCAATTTAGATCAGGTGTACAAACTTACGGCCACCGACCTCGATATACAGACGATAACGACGCAGCAGAGACTGGCGTGTGGACTCAACAATGCCAGGATGCTGCCTCAAAAATAGGTGCAATAAGATCCTCTTCAGAATCAATTGGCGACGTGTAAATCAGGGCTTTAATGTTGCTCCAGTATGTATGAAGAAGTTCATTGGTGTGAGGCCCGGTGACCTGGGTGGCCAAGCCATTGCCCCCTCCGGCCAATCCGGCGATCGTCGTAGTGGCTGTGAGATGTTCTCGGACCCGTCGTACTGAAACCTAACTAACAACGGGATTTCCTGCAACATTTCTGGTAGCTTTTCTTCCGAAAACACGCGATAAATATGCACAATGCCCGCCCAAACGTTGACCACAAAGCGTTGTTGGTGGTGGCAGTGAGCAGATGCAGCATGAGGGTTTGCTTCAGCCCAAACATGACTGTTGTGGCTGCTGAAAATCCTCTCTCGGGTGATGGAGGCATCATCCGTGAAAAACACCAATGCGGAAAAGTCGGGCTTCTCTGTATACTGGTGCACAAAGCAACGAACAAACTGGTCTCGACGAAGGTAATCGTTGGGGCCTAGTACAGCCTGCACCTTTTGCCGATGGAAAAAATGGAGCTTCTGCTTGCATACAACGTTCCACACAAGACAACGACCCACACCGACTGCGCGAAAAACCGCGCGGGTGCTTGTGGAGGGATTCTTCTCAAAACGTTGTAAAAGTCCTCATCAAATTGCGGCGTACGAACTGATCTTCCAAGCCCTGTGCTGTACCTGTTCACTGCAAATGTACGTACCAGTTTCCCATAGGCGACGGTCGACAGATAATTTGGACACACTCTGTGATAAAGCCTCTGCGCTTCCTTACCGGTGCCATACGCCGCACCGTTCGCCAAGTGTACGTCGGCGAGTTCGGCCCAAGCGAAGCGTTTCATGTTGATGTCGATTTGATAACAGTGCATATACTTGTGAGGTTCTGAGTTCGTTCTTCGAAACAAATGGCTCTCCAAGCCTGCCACAAGAGGTGCGAGAAAGAGCTGACATTCGCACTGCGCACACGCCAGTCCCTGCTGCGTCGTTGTCGGCTGTGTATCGAGGTCGGTGGACGTCGTGCGTTTGAACATCTGCTCTAAATTGGTACGAAATACAACTTTCTTTACCCTTCAGAATATGTCAGTGGTTTTGCTTGATTTTTCGAACTTAATCAGACCCAATTTGACGGTCCGTTGCGCTGCAAGGACGCATCTCCGACATATAGTGCCTTGGCAATACATCTTTGTTTTGGTTCCCCCTATCACCTCACGAAGTTTCGACATGGAGTTTTCCCACATCTTCTATAAGAAATTCAAACACAACTAACATATTTGTAATCAGCATATATTGAGTTTTCACCAGCTTCCATTTCCAACCTTGCGTGGTCAACTTCAGGCTATGCAACTTGACATGTATATATTTTATGTAAATATGTATAGCATTGACCAAATTACTAAACGCAACTGTGTACTTTTCTCTTCTTGTGTGCCAGCCTAATGATGATGACCACATTATCAAACTTTCCAGGCACTTTTGATCTACTTTCCAAGTGCCCAAGCTTTTCCGTCATACAAAGCAATGCTCGGAATATAGACGTGGAAGTAAAGGACCAAAAAAAGCAAGTAACTGGCGTAGGTGGTCTCCGCAAAACCATCAAATTGGTCCATGTTATTTGCCTAAGCTGCCACAGGCCATAGATTACTTATACAGGAGACACAAAAAAAATCACCGCAATTACACGGTTCACATATGAAGTGGTACACGCGGACGAGCGACCACGGTTCTCAATACATTCTCAGTTTAGGCGATGTAGCATATAAGTCAGAAATTACACAGAATTTTGTGTTAATAAAATGAAAGTAAATAAATATTGAACGGCATTATGTCATTAACATTATTTTACGTATAGACATTGTTCTTATTTTGCTATCCTGCCTCTGTTGTGTTCCGAGACTAATATCGGACGCATGCAACATTTGCATATATCAAGTTTGTGCACCTGTAATGAAAAGACGAAGCACACAGGAACAATCTGTGCACTGGAACGGCAAAGATTACATTTGAAGTGTCAATGTGCGTATGTTGGGTGTTGCAACGTACTTAATTTGAAGTTTTGTAGTGTTCACATAGTTGTACTTCGGAATGGTGTCTGTTATGCACCCGTTCATGGTAAACACACTTGAAACTTTGACAATATGTAGAAGAAATGCAGGTAACAGTCTATGGAGTACGGTCCATAAGAAATGATGATCGGCAGCTAGTAAGAAGTTTCGCACAGTTTATGGAGCCTGAAGGTTCATTAACGTGCTGGCAAGAGCCGGTAACGTGTCCATGTTCTCAGACAGATGCATTTCAGTATTATCTTCCCATCTATGCCCAAGTCGTGCAAGTGGTTTGTTTCCTGGTGGCTGCCCAACGTGAAGTCGGCATTTCTCGTCACCACCACATACCCCACCTGTTTCATCCTTGAATTGATCACACTCTGGTTTTATGAAAATTGCAGATCATTCTGCCCTGCATGCAGTTCTTTCAAGTTTCATGCTACTGCCTCACATAGATACAAGTATATTCCTATACGCTATCTTCCGACATCCACAGTTGATGTTTCTGCTGTTACGTGAGAGACAAAGTTTCATACCCACATCAAACAACGAGAAAAGTTATACTTCTTTGTATCTTAATCGTGTCAGTTTCAGATAGAAGAAAGACAAAAGGATCTCGATGGAATGGTAGTTGGCATTCCCAGAAATAATCTGTTTTTCATTTCTTCATGGTTACAATTCTGATTTGTTAGTGTTGTTCTTAGGTATTTTAATGATTTATTAACTATATTTGTCCTGATTTTGTCCTGCATTCTCTTCACAGTGCATAAACATATATATTTACTTTCCTTATATTTACATTTACATCATTGGTTCACCGAGGGTGTGGTATACCCTCCAGAGGCTTTGAGGCATGCCAGATTTTTCTTAATTTTATTGTAAAATTTAAGTATTTGATTCTGTGTCCATAGTTTTATTGTTATGTCATGTACATCTTGTAAAAACTGATCTACTTAGTGAATTTTGATGTGGGTTCAGGGAGGTATTTGTGGAACCAAAGGGGTGTGTATGTTTTCACCCAGTAAATTAATACGGTTAGTGTCAGCTATGAAGTGATGAGTTTCATGCAGTTTCAGCCCCTGCTGGTGCTGCTACCTTATTTTTGGCAAGGAAAAGAAGCAGAATATATTTCAGATTGTATTTTAGCTGCACAGTATGTAGACTGGGTTACTGAACCATTTTTGGGATTTGACTTAACAAGACTGATTTCAGTGTTATAACAGCAGTGTTATGCACCTCATTATGTGTAGACTTGCTCTCAGCCTTTACTGTTTCTCTATCAGACCTGGGGGGGGTGTCAGAATTGTGTCAAAATTTGTAGTTGTTTTCAGCTGCATGTACAGTTGTTGTTTTATTTATATGAGTATACTTGTTGCAGGATAAAAGTTGATTGTTTCATGAATACAGTTTATTAACAAAATAGCAGGGTGGTGGCTAGGATATGAATGTGAGAGATTTTAATTTATTTTTAGTCTATATCTGGACTGTTTCTTGGCAGAAATTAATTTAAATTTCTTTGTTCACGTATGTTGCAGGATGTGGAGTGTTCTCGTTCTTATATTGATGAACTCTATTCCCCAGAAGTAGATAAATGTTTGGAAGCTATTGTGTAAGTTGAGTAGTGTATGTCTTCTGTTACTGTATACTTTGGTGGTGGAAAAAAAATTTATTAAGTCATGCTACCACCATGTAACCAGGAATAAGAGCCTTACGTGCTTACTGTGGAGGACGTTTTGCTGTGCAATTTATTATTTTAATAGTATAATCAACCTTGGTTATACCGATCTTCATTACACTGGCTTGATTTGGAACAGATCTTATTTCATTCCTGACTGTTTCTTTATGCTTTTTCACAAGAACTACCTCGGTTATACTATTCTCTTGTGTGTCTGATCTTGGGTTAAAGTTGGTTTCTCTGATATTTGCTAATGGTTAATTTTTCTTAATTGAACTGACTTTGCAAATAATTGGCAGTTTGCAGTGCATCAGTAGCATTGGTGGGGTTTAAAAATTGTATTCACTTGTTCATTGTTAATTGTCACAGAGACATGAAGACAGGATATTTAATTTTATATCATTTGGTACCCAGAGATGCCGAGGAGACTTCGGCACGACCGTGCAATTAAGTATGTATTGTGAACATATACAGTGTATGTACTGTAAAAATGTTCTGACCTCATATTGCAATTTTTAGTTTTGTGTAATAGAGCACACAGGTGTCACAGGACATTGGCTGCTTGCTCTGCTCTTCTGGCTGAGGATATGAGACAATTTTCCTGTTTTATTGTTCATTCAAGAGAATGGCCTTCTGTCAGTTGGTGGGCTGTTAGCTGTTGCAACTGTTGAAAGTCTCCTTTATTACATTGCGTACACCAGGACACAGCAGATGTGTGCATACATAATTTCTGCATATTCATTTGTTATGCACTGGATAAAAAATATATTTAATCTACAGAAGGACATGGCATAGCGTTTAAGTTTCACTCTATTTTTCAGAGCAGCCATTGTAAGCAATTCTGAAGATCTGCTTACAGTTGTAAATCCATAAAGCACCAGTGCCATACTTTAACTTTATCTAATATTCTTTTTCTTTTTGAAACTTATAAACAGGTCACAAGGGTATAGCTAAATGTTTTGAAATTCCAAGTATGATGGTAGAATATATGCTAAAAAATGCAGTAAAAATTAAACAAGCCTTTGAAAACTGCAGCTGTAGCACTGATGCAAAATGACACAGGAAGACAGATTTAATGATGGTGATGTAGTTTTGCTGGCCTGGTTTGAGAAAACGAGAATGAACAATCGTGAGTTGGCCATAAGAGGTCGAGAACTGTGAAGGAAGCCAGTAGGTTTGCAAAAGAAGTAGCTCACAGTGAAGGTAGTATTTCTGCAGCCTGGACTGATTGACAGAAAACTTGATACAAATTGGTGGCTAAGAAAATGTGCAGTGAATTGGCTACTGTTGCTGGAAGTGATGTAGATGAATGGAAGTGCCTAATATTAGGGCAGAGTTTGGATACATTTTCACTGTGTGACGTTTATAATGCAGGCGATACAGGGCTCTTTTGGAAAGCATTACCTGATTGCACTCTGGAATTTAAAAATGAAAGTGTTGTCAACTGAAAAATTTAAATGTTTAATTTGTGTGAGTGTGGCTGGAGAAAAAAGTGCCATTTGTGATAGGAAAATATGCAAAGCCAGGGCTTTCAAGTATGCAGATGGCCTGCCTGGTGAATACAGGGCCACTTGAAAAGCTTGGATGGCTTCCATCTTACTTGGTAAGTAGCTGCTAAAATTTTGTAAGTGGAAGAGAGCCATAAAGCACGACTGCACCCAAAAAGGGTAATTTCATGACTCATTCTGTAAATACAGCTGATTTGAAAATGTCGCAGTTTATTTCCTTCCACCTAACACAGAATTTAAAACTCAGTTGATGCGTAATTAAAAATTTGAAGCTACTTTCTCACAGTCAGTTACTGCACCTGTGATTAGCCACTTGTGATAGAGTGCCATTTCAGTTTAGCAGTCTTGAATCAGTGCGACTCTTGCATCAAGCATGTTACATGTGAGATTCATGATTATGTCTCTGTTGATGATAATACAGTAGTTTCTGAGGTTCCTACTGGTTGTGACTTTGTTACAGCTGTGTCTTGCATGCTGTAATGGATGACAGAAATATGAAACTGAAATGGAAACTTGTGAATTAGAAAGTGAACATCCAGTTGTCACAACAAAGGACGCTCTGAGACCTCTCAAGATTGCT
>Ga0123355_10005635_pt1 | contig 18379 bp, 13 predicted proteins | sample TergutEmb28metaG_3_FD_89872 | JGI IMG/M metagenome (GOLD analysis project Ga0123355, IMG submission 89872) | Embiratermes neotenicus P1 segment gut microbial communities from Petit-Saut dam, French Guiana - Emb289 P1 | ecosystem: Host-associated > Arthropoda: Insects > Digestive system > Gut ... | reverse complement strand
CCAAAAAACCGCGGTATTACGCGATTCTTTGAACAAGGGGGTGTCAAGGTTTTTTACTTGATACCCCCTTGTCCAGGAGCAACGGAAAATTGACCAAACAGCGGGTCATTTCCGTTGTGGCTACACGCCCTGGTTGAAATTTTAAAGTGGCACAAAAATTTCAACTTGAGAAATCACACAAACAATCGTATACTCAATCCATGAGAAAAATTGGGGAGGATATCAAAATGAAAACAATTATTTGTATTATTTTATGCGTGGCGTTGGTTGTTCCCGTGCTGGGCACTGTGGCTTTTGCCAGCGACAGCAACGGTTCACCAAATTTCAGGGAAATGACAGCCCATGAATTTGTGGCAGAAATGGGCACGGGTTGGAACTTAGGCAACACCTTTGACGCATGGGACAACTGGCGGCCAAATAGCTCTGGTTTTCACTTTGGCATGACCAACAGGACGCAAATCTACACTCGTGAAACAATATGGCTGGGCGGACAGGCCAACAGAACCACAAGAACCCTGATTCAGCGGATTAGGCAACTTGGGTTTGACACAATAAGAATCCCGGTGACTTGGCACGAAGTTGCCAACGCCACCCCGGCTGGCAATCCAACATGGGAAATAAACGCGCTGTGGATGGAACGTGTGCAAGAAGTAGTGGATTGGGCATTGGAAGAAGACATGTTTGTAATCCTCAACACCCACCACGAGGAGCGCGCATTGGATTTGGGTAGCGGCGATGCAAGGGATGAAAACCATCCCGGCAATATTTTCATGCGGCGTATATGGGAACAAATTGCATACACATTCCGTGATTACGATGAAAGACTTGTCTTCGCCGGACTCAACGAGCCGCGTCACGTAGGCGGTGTCAATGAGTGGAATGGCGGAACGATAGAAGTGCGCAGAAATGTCAACCATCTCAATCAAGTATTTGTAGACACGGTGCGGACTTCCGGCGGCAACAATGAATATAGGTTCCTACAAGTTCCTACCGTCTCGGCAGGTTCAAATGATATCGCCATGAATGGCTTTAGGGTTCCCAGGGATTTAGATCAGCACCAGATTATCATGGGCGGTGCCAATATCGGCTATTGCGACAGCAACCCACTCAATGCTAACCATATCCCCGGCACCAATATCAGCAGCAGTAGGCTAATCTGGTCGGTGCATACGTATTCGCCATTTAACTGGGCTCATGACGGCGTGGGAACATATGGCGGCCCTGGCGGAATAACCGGCGACCTCGACAGAGTCAGAACCCGCGCAACAGCTTTGGGGTTGCCTGTTATTTTGGGCGAATGGGGTTCCATTGATGTGGCAATGATGCGCAACCCAGATTATAGTCACCTTCCCGAGTGGCAGCGGCCAATAATACGCAACCCATCCCAAGCTGCCCAAGACCTACGCGTAACACAAAGAATCCAACACGGCGCAGATTACATCCGCGAGGCGCGGGAAAGAAATATGGTGGCAGTGTGGTGGGACAACGGCGGTTTTGGAACCGGCGAACACACTTTTGGAATAATCCGCAGAGCCTACCCGCACGACATTGCGCCTCGGCATTTGTCGATGATAGAGAATATAATTCGCGAAGCACCCAATTTTGTTGACACCGACTGTATAACCGATAGCTTTACTTGCGATTATTTCCTAGCGTATGTGCGTACCTTGCCGGGTGTACCGAGCTCAGGGGCAATACGTGAAGCGAATGTGCAAGACATAACAAAAATAAACATCGCCAATTCCAACGTAACCAGCCTCGACGGCATTGAATATTTCGCCAGCCTTGAGGTGCTGTTCGCCCAAAACCTAAATTTCACAGACACCGCGTTAGATTTGACAGCCAACAACTACATCAGAAACATTGTAGTGCAGGGCAGCAACCTCACGCAGCTGTATTTGGATGGCCTAAAATATCTCGTTCACCTAAACGCATCCAACAATAACCTAAACCACCTCGATGTCAGCGAAAACGAAAGCCTTGTTGGGTTGTCTATCTCCAGGAACGGCCTGGGCTTAGTTGTGGGGCTAGATACCCTTTCCTCGCTGGAAGTTTTTTGGGCAGAGGCGAATAATTTTGTGGGCTTAAACTTCCATGAAAACGCGCCACTTGAAGTTGTTGACGTAAGGGATAACCCGTTGACTGTGGGTGCGGTAGATGAGTTGTTAGTCCGTCTTGACGGTTTGCCCGTTAATCCACCACCTGTTGTGCCTGCAAGCATATGGGCGCGTGCAAGAATCGTACACGGGTTTGCTTATTAGACTTCTTGCACAACTGTAATTTTCGGTGAGGATTTGCCTGGCAAAACGCTTCGCAAACTAAAGCCAAATAAGCTGAAAAGTATCAACTGGGGCGTGTTGCCACTACGGAATTGACCTGCTTTTTGGGCAATTTCCCGCCACTTGTCGGGATTTCGTTTGCGTGCCCCTGGCGCGCAGCGCGGAACTATCCTTGATTGTCGACTAATTTACGCAAAAATAGTTGACAATTCTGTAGTGGCAACACGCCTTGGTTGTAGATTCCTACCAGGGCGTGTAGCCACTAGGAAAATCTCACAGATTTGATCGAAATAAAAATTAAAGCAAGTTGAACAAACGAAATATAAATAATATCCAACTTATCGAAACGGCAAAAAACACGACGGAATCCTTGGATTAGCCGAAACAAGCGTTCAATTTCGCCCCGACGTTTATAGAGTTCTTTATCATATTCCCAAGGCGCAACACAATTCGATTTCGGTGGAACAACAGGAGCAAATTTAAGCATTTGCGCTGTGTAGAGCGTATTGTTGTCACCATACGCCTTGTCTATAATCAAATGTGTCAGCCTCTTTTGTTTGCCTACCGTTTCCATAAGGATTCTGCCTTGCGGAGCACCGTGACGCCTTCCTGAACTTAGGATGAAGTCTATAGCTGACCTCTCATTAGCAGCCATCATGTGGATTTTTGTGGACAGTCCTCCTGTTGACGCTCCAATCGCCTGTTTTCCGTTTTTTTTAACGCTCCACAAGCGTCCGGATGCACCGGTACTGTCATAGAATCCAAAAGCATCACTAATGTGGCATGTTCTGCGATGCTTTGCACATGCAATTCCTGAAATAGCCTGTTAATGATTCCCGCTTTTGCCCAACGATTAAAACGTTTGTAAACTGCATTCCAACTGCCGTACTCTTTTGGTAGCCGTCTCCATTTACAGCCATTTTCGCAGATATACAGCAATGCGTTGATGAATGTTATGTTTTCTAACGTTACGTTCCCTCGCTGCACTGGCAGCAGTGGCTTTATTTTTTCGTACTGCTCTTCTGTTATTTTCATTCCTATACTTTAACATGCTTTGGTTGTTTTTCATAGTGGCGACACTCCCCAGTACGAAATATTTTTCCAATTAAAGACTCACAAATTACACATCATGTGGAGATTATACACTAGCAACAATAAAACAGACGTTTTTAGGCCATGGACGGGATGCCAACTTCGGAGGGGTAGCCCTGAAACGAACCACACCGCTCCCGCTTTTACCTCTTTTCTACGTTGCGTTTGCTTTGCCCGCCCATCCGTTTGGAGGGGGTAGCACCTTTCAAACGCGATGCGGCACCGGGATCCGGCTATGTGGCAACCTTACTTATCGACATTTGCGAGTATGCAGAAGTAGACCATCTACGGCGGCGGCGCTGTTGAATCAACATTGGTTAACGGCCTTGGTTGGCGTATATTGGATGGTGAATTGACAACTGCGATAACACTAGATACGACTGATGACTAATGAAAAAACATGCAAATTCAGTTGGTCGGAATTCCCAACCAACTGAATTTTTCAAACGCGAAAATGGCGGTTTTATCGCATTCAATTCAGGGGTATCAAGTAAAAACCCTTGATACCCACACGGCAAGTGCCGCAAAAATCAGTTGGTCGTAAATTACGACCAACTGATTTTTATTGTGGCAAAAGTTCATAATTTACACCCACAAAACGATTTACCAATTCTCTTGTGATATTCCTGGGGTCAAGCGGTGAGTGTAAACCGCCATATTGCGGCGGGATGCGAACCGCACTTAGCACAGAGTTGTGCAAATGTGCAGTATCTTCGGCGGTAAGCCCAAGTGTACCACTCTGCAATGCCTCATGCGTTTCTGTCCTGTGTATGCCGTGATCGGATTGTATCACAATGACGGCATTCGGATTGCTTTCAAGAATCACATCTATGATTGTCATCATCGTTTCATTTGAAGATTCGAAGGCGGCAGGATATAAATCATACCTTGGGACAGCATCCGCGCTTGAAAGGCCACGCTCTTGCCAGTGCCAGCGATTTGTATGAGTAAAATAGATTACCATAAACGTAAGTTTTGGCCCGGAAATAGATTGTGAGTCGATTACCCTTTGCAATAGATGTCTTTCATGGTTTAGATTGCGTGTGTTTTGTGTTAACGCGTCTATCGCTTCAGTGTGGTCATCAATGGCCATCCATTCAATTTCGTCATCTTCCGCAGTGGCAGTCCATTCAATGCCGCCATCTTCCGCAGCTTCAAAGAGCCCGGAATGAACAATAAACGAGAGGGGTGTATCCAATGTTAAAAGCCCAATTAAATCAACAAGCCCTCTGCCAATTCCTACATCGCCACCACGAGGTTCGCCTCTATCAAAAGCTTCGCCCCCGGCAATTGCGAGGGGGTATAGCTGAGAAGCCGAAGAGTTGCTGCCGCCAGAACTGATGCGATAAAAATAATTAAATATCGCATGTGTATCGGGGTGATGCGGTGCAATTTGGACAGTGGAATACCCCGCTTGCAAAAACGCGTTAAACAACTCCGTGGCCGGTGTCACGTCATATTCAAGCACCAGCCCTTGACGCCGGAGAGCGTTAGACACAGCGTTAAGACGCGGGCGGGTGGGCAAATCTTCAAAGGTGGCAAAAATTTCTGCCAAGAAACTGTCATAGAAAGCAGGCGAGAGTTGTCCGGGGAGGCCAAACCTGGTGTTGACACCAAGGAATGTTGCGTTTTCATTCAGGATAAAATCACGTTCATCCAGAAAATTTCGAAATTCATCTTGTGAGCCGCCAAAAAAAGTTTCAAAGTCAGCAAGGGTAATTTGCCCGTCGGGCATGAACCAGTAAATATCAGGGCTGGGAAGATTTCTGTCCACATGAAATTCTGTCCTAAACAGCTCGCCTTCTCTAAGTTCAAAGTTGCCTACATAACCCCCACCCCACAATCCGGTGAGCGGGAGCGCGTTGAATATAAACAACACACAAATAACAAGTGATAAAACCTTGAACACTACATCCTTTTTATAAAATGGTATTTCCCTGCGGCGAAAAATGAGAGCAAGCAAAATGACAAACCCATACAACCCCACAAACAGTACCACACGAGATATCTGATTCCAGTTTTGATTTGACAGCACCCCGGTAACAGTTGCGAACAGCCACACAACAATGCAAAAGGCTACAATCGCGCCTTTATAATTGCGCAGCCAATAACGCAACAAGGCAAACAAGATTATGCCAGATAGTATCATCAACAAAATATGGAAAAGCCCCCAGGATGCTAAGGCATATCCACCTTCAGCCTCTCCATATTCGCCCTGCTCGTGTCGACCCGTCCCGGTGAAAAGGGAGAGTATCGTCTCAAACAACCAAAAGAAAATCCAAAACGGTGCCAACACCAACAGCGCACCTTCATAACTGCGCACACCAAAGCGGAGCAGCACAAAAATACCAACGCTGACAACCCCTAAAACAAGGGCGAACAACAATAGATGCCCTGTCTCGGCAGAGATTTCAACGCGATTTCGATTGTATAAGTCAAATAGAAACATGTTGGGCAGCAACACCGCCGCCGCACAATACAAAAGCGTCCCCCATTGGATGCGTTTATTAAAAGGCATAAGTTCCGCTGCTCCTTTTTTCCATACGAATCTCGAAAATTATTGTGGCAGAAGTTCAAAATTCATGCCCACAAAACGATTTATCAATTCTCTTGTGATATTCCTGGGGTCAAGCGGTTCGTCTAAACCGCCATATTGCGGCGGGATGCGAACCGCGCTCATTACAGAGTTTTGCAATCGTGCAGTATCTTCGACGGTAAGCCCAAGGCTCCCATTTTGCATTGATGTATGCGCTAATTCAATGTGTATGCCATGGTCTGCTTGTATCACAATAACAGCATCCGGATTGTTTTCGAGAATTACATCTATGATTGCCATCAACACTTGGAGTGAATCTGCATAGGCGGAAGGATATAAATCATATCTTGAGGCTGCATTCCTTCTTGAAAGACCACGCTCTTGCCAATACATACGATTTATATGAGCAAAATAAATCGCCATGAATGTGAGCTTTGACCCGGGAATTGATTGTGAGTCGATTAATCTCTGCAATAGGTGTCTTTCATGGGGCACATTTGCGTTTAGGTTTAAGTTTAAAGCATTTATCGCTTCAGTGTGGCTGGGAATGGCCGTCCATACAATGCTGTGATCTTCCTCCTCCTCAAAGGCTTCATAAGAACTAATGAGTGAAAGAGGCGTATCCAGTGTTAACAGTTCAATTAAATCCCTCATCCCCCTACTAACCCCTACATCGCCACCATGAGGTTCGTCACCAGCAATTGTGAAGGGGCGTCTCTGAGAAACGGTATTGCGGCCACCCGAATTGAAACGATAAAAGTAATTAAACCTCGCATGTATATGGGGGTAATTCGGTGCAATCTGTACAGTGGAATACCCCGCTTGTAAAAAACTATTAAACAACTCTGAAGAAGATGCTATGTCACTATTAAGTCTCAATCCTTGATTCCTGAACGCTGTGGACGCAACGTCAACACGTGAATCGGCAGGCATATTTTCAAAAGTAGCGAAAATTTCTTCCAAGAAACGATCATAAAATGTAGGAGAATGGAGCCCGGGGAGGCCATACCTGGTATTGGTTGCAATGTATACAGCGTTTTCATTCAGAATAAAACCGCGCTCTTCAAGAAAAATTCTGAATTGGTCGTGCGAACCGCCAAAAAGAGTTTCAAAGTCAACAAGGTTAATCTTCCCATCAGTCATAAGCCAATAAATGTCAGGCCTGGGAAGGTTTCTGTCCACACGAAAATCTGTCCGGAACAACTCGCCATCTTTAAGTTCAAAGTTACCCATGTGACCTCCGGTGAGCGGGAGTGCATTGAATACAAATAATACACAAATAACAAGCGATAAAATCCTGAACGCGACATCCTTTTTATGAAATGGTATTCCCCGTCGCCGAAAAATGAGGGCAAGCAGAATGACAAACCCATACAACACCACAAGCAGCATCAAACGAGAGAGCTGGCTCCAATTTTGATTTGACAACGCTTCGGTAATCGTTGTAAGTAACCACACGATAATACAAAAGGCTACAATCGCTCCTTTATAATTGCGCAGCCAATAACGCAACAAGGCGAATAATGTTACGCTAGACAGTATCATCAACAAAATAGGGAAGGAAACTCCGGATGCTAAAGCTTCACCTTCTCCATGGTCACCATGTTCGTGGATCATTGTCCCGGTGAAAAGGGAAAGTATTGTCTCAAACAACCAAAAGAAAATCCAAAACGGTACCAAAACCAGCAGCGCGCCTTCATAGCTGCGTATGATAGAACGGAAGAACACAAAAACACCAACGCTGATAAATCCTAAAACAAGGGCGAACACCAATAGATGCCCAATCTCGGCAGAGATTTCAATACGATTTCGATTGTATAAATCAAACAGAAACATGTTGGGCAACAAAACCGCTGCCGCACAATACAAAAGCGTCCCCCATTGAATTCGTTTAATGAAATGCATATGAATCTCTGACTCCTTCTTTTTTGCATGGGCGTCATTTTATCATAATGTTCGCTTTTTTTGCAAATTACATAGGAATTGTCAATTGTCAAATTTTTTTCGATAATTTATTTGACAATCAAAAATTTTATCATGAAGTGGGCTCTATGAAACAAACAACGATACCGAAACAAATTGCAACGACCATAAACCCGGCCTGGCGCAGCAAGTGTATTTTTAGTTCCACATCTCGCATCATGGAAGGTGCGCTGAGGAATTCACGCAATGCATCTGTGGCCTGGGTGGATAGCGACGACCAAAATGTAAAGTCGCTCCAATGAGTGGGAATCAGCCATGGTGGAAGGCCATTTAGCAAAATTGGCAGCGCAATCGCAAACAAAATAAGCCCTGCAAACAAAATAGGCACGCCGGCTGCAGCATAATATCTCCTTATAAATCGTACAAAAAGCGCAACTACATAAACCACAGGAATAAACAGCGGAAACACCGCCATAAAACGCGATGCAGCCATTGCACCGCCCATAATCACGTAATCAGGCCTGCCAATGCCGGAAAGAGCGGCAAAACTCTTCGCGTCATTGCGCGCAGGGCTTGGCACCCCGCCTGAAAGCTCTACAGCCGTCCAATATTGTGAAGTATCTTCGATGTGGAAGGGAATTAGCACCATTTCTGCAGAGCTGTTGAATACGCCGCGTACAAAACGTGGCTGATTATTTGCATAAACGCTCATTCCTACAATATCGGTGCTGCCAAATAGGCGATGTGCGATGGCCTGCGATACCACAATGCCCGCGCCGTCAATAGAACTTGGCGCACTGCCAACAATGTACTCGGCAGGCCATACCAATGCGGCATCGCCGGAAAATAAAATGGAGCTTGCATCCACCGTGTTTATTCCATTAGAAAGAGTAATCCTGTCATGATGCCAAAAAGTTGGCCAGAATGCTTCCGGGTTTGCAGCAGAATATTGCCGCGCTCGATACGCAGCTTGCCCGGTTATAGGCACATAAAATCTCAACGACGCGCCGGAAAACCGTGCGATTGAATTCGCCTCCATTAACCCCAGCGCAAGCGCAGTGCAAAAGAAGCACCACATCAAAACATACACGACCCGCTGTTTATAAGTCGTCATCATTCGCTCACTCGCACGCGATCGCCTGCGGATACCCCTCTGTTGCTGCCGGTGATTACACGACTGTCGCGAGTCACAGCCCCCATGACTGCAACCATTTCATCATCTGCCGCGACAATGGTGATATTTACGCGTTCCACGATGTTTTGTACACCCAGCACAGTGTTTCTCTGCTCCATTACATGCAGAAAATATCCTGAATTGTCTGAATTTATTGCGGATGCAGGTACGCTCATATCGTAGTTGGCGCGATTGAGAACCACTTGCGCATCTACTCGTTGCCCAACATTCCAGTTTCTTTCGGGGAGGGCAATTGTAACAGCCACACGATCGTTTTCGTCAGGCGAAGATATTGATGAAACAGTTCCCGTGGTGGTGGGCGTAAAAAATATTGAACCGGTCCCGGTTGTTACTTCTGCGTCATTTCCTACTGTCAGATGCTGTGCGTCGGTTTGCGCTAACTGCATTTGCGCCTGGAAACCGCCGGAAGTGTCGCTTAGGGTTATAATCGGCGTCCTTCCCGTTACGCCGCCCTGTGGCATGGCAAGCGACACAGTGCCGCTTACATCTGCATACAAAACTCCCTGAGAATAAATAAGCTCGTCAAGCGTGGATACCACAGATTGCTGCTGTGCAATATCCAAGCGCAATGTAGTTGCCGCAATGTGGTTTTGCGCCGCAGAATCTGTGTTTTGGTTCAGACTGCGCTGGTGGGTTTGTTCGGCGGTACTCAACGAAGCAGCGGCATCCTCTACACGGCGGGCGGCAGATTGGCGTGTATCTTCCGCCCTGCTGATTGCAGCTTGCAGTGCAGTGTGTGCCCTTTCAACTTCAGAATCCACCGACAGTGTCGCATCTTCTAAACGGCGGGTGGCCGCTTGCAGATTGTCTTCTGCGCGGGATTCTGCTGTTTCAAGCGCGGTCTGGGCTCGTTCAATTTCGGCCTGAACATTCCTGTGCGCCTGCGCCAAAGACACTTCTGCATCCTCTCGGCGGCGCGTTGCTGCCAATAAATTGTCTGTTGCACGGCTCTGCGCCGCTTCAAGTGCGTCCTGGGCTCTTTCGACCTCGCCATGTGCGCCATCGTCAAAAGTCCTTTGGGCTTGCGCAAGACTTGCCTCTGCATCTTCCACCCGGCGCGCGGCTGTAAGTCGGCTTGACTCCGCTGTGTTTTCGGCGGTGGTTAGGACGTTTTGCGTCCTGTCAACTTCCGTTTGCGCCGCGGCTATCGAAGCCGGATTGGGCGGATATTCGACGGATGCGTTGTTCAACGCAACAACTGCCGCATTTATAGCCGTCTGCGCCGCAGATATGCTTTCTACCCCCTGTATTATTGCGGAGTTGTAGTCGTCTCTGGCGCGTTGCATGTTGCGCTGCGCGGTGTCAAGTGCTGCGCGGTCTTGGTCTGCCGGCCTGCGCCTTTGCAATTCGTTCAACGCGTCTTGTGCTGCAGCAACATCCGCTTCGCCTTGCTCTACGACAGAATAAAAATCTTCTAGCATACGCTCATGATTGCGGATGGCATTTTGCAGAGCAGTATCGTCGATGCCATCGCCAGATAAAATATCATGCAACGCCTGCCGCGCGGCAGCAACATCTTCCTGTCCTTGTTGAAGCGTGGCATTAAAGTCCTCTAGTGCGCGGGCATAACTGCGTATTGCGGAGGGCGTACCTTCTTGATGTTCTCCGTTTTGCAACAGCGAATCTAACGTCCTTTGCGCGTCTGCTATATCCTCTTCGCCTTGCCTGATGGCGTCGGCGTAATCCTCTCGAGCGCGACTTAGGCTGCGCTGTGCATTTTCCAGCGCGCTTGCGTCTATGCTTTCGCCACGTTCGAGTCTTTCGAGATCAAGGTTCATCCTGTCGAGGTTTGATGTTTCGCGTATTCGCGCTTCTTCTACATCATCCATTTGGAATATGGCGATTGTATCGCCGGGTTCTATGTTCTGACCTGTGCCTGCAATCATTTCGGCGATTGTAAGCCCTTCCGGCACTGTTATTTCAATGGCATCTGTTGCAGATACTGTTGCGCTGCCGGAAATGGCCTCTACAATTTCGCTGCGCACCGGGCTTGCAAGCTGTACCCGTGCCAATGTGGCCCCGCTGGTGCCGCGTGCAATTAACGTAAACACAAGCAACATTGCCAAGAATTTAAATATATTTCCGGCGGAACGCCTTTGAGCCGGGTCCGAATTTTTATATCGGTGTATATATCGCTCTATTAAATCCCTCATGTCACTTACTCCTTAACTCCCGCAGCCTGAATTCCAAGCTCCAGATATTTTTGACCAAAGAAGAAAAACAATGTGGCCGGCAACAGCATTAAAAGTGATGCAACCATTGCAAGCCCCAATTCTTCTGCAACTATTTGCGGCAGAAACAATGACAATGGCCAAGTTGCGGGGTCATTTAAAAATGTCATGGGCTGCTCTATCGCGCCCCAAACATCAAGGAAACCCAAAACAAGCGCGGCCAAAATGCTGGGAACCCCCAGAGGAAGCCCTATTGTAAAAAATGTCCGGATGGGCCCTGCACCATCAATTGAAGCGGCTTCCAACAGTGCGCGAGGCACGGCATCAAAACCCCGCATCATAATAAAAACAGGAAATGCCGAAAACGCAAACGGCAATATAACCGCCCAAACAGACCCCATTATTCCAAGCCTGTCGATAACAAGGAAGTTTGGCACCATTGTCACCTGAAAGGGCATGAGCATTAGCGCAATGTACACAGTGGCCACAATTTTGCGCCCACGGAAACGAAACCGACTAAGTGCCCATGCCGCAGGCGCGCCAAGAATCAACTGCCCCAAAACGGATGGAACAACCAGCCCAAATGTGTTCCAAAACATAACGAAAAACTGCGGCGTGTCCAAAAGCAATGCCACAAGCGGCTGCAATGTAGGCCACGAGGGCAGCAGCGGCCAAACAGAATAACCTTCTGCACCTGTAAGCGCAGGGCCAATTGTCATTGTCAGTTCCTCAAGTGACATAATCGACCCCATTAGCATAAACCAAAGCGGCCACCACACCAGCATCGCCAGCAAAATTAGCGTGGAAAATTTAATTATTTTCATTCAAAAATCTCCGCATCATAGATACAAAATAGCTTGGCATGGTATCAAGGTTTTTTACTTGATACCATGCTGTTAAAAGCGATAAAAACGGGGTTTGCGTCTGTCGAATATTCAACTGGTTGTAATTTACAACCAGTTTAGTTTGCGTTTTAATCACTTTCATCCAAAAATCTTCGCATCAATAAAATGATAACCAGCAGCACGCCGGCCATCATGGTTGCGGCCGCACTTAATCTGCTAATATCCAAATTTTGAAACCAGTTATTGAACAGATGCTGCAACAAATACATGGAATCATGCGGATATGCGCCCGCCACCAAATACGCCTCACGAAAAACCCTGAAGCTGTTAAGCAGCGACAAAATAGACACGATTCCAATGGTGGGCAGCAGGCTTGGCAACGTAATATATCTAAAAGTTTGAAGTTTGCTGGCTCCGTCCACATGAGCGGCTTCGTATAAAGTGTCTGAAATTCCGTCAAGCCCTGCCAGCCACAAAATCATGTTGTAGCCTGTATTTTTCCAAACATAAGTAAAAATCAACACCCAAAATGCCGACGATGACCCCATGAAATTAATAGGCGCAAAACCCAAATTCATCAAAACGGAATTTGCAAGCCCGCCCTCGTTGAACAACGCCTGCCAAAGCAACACTATGCTGGCAACAGGCACCGCCATGGGCAGCAGGAAACTTGTTTTAAAAATCCTTCCCGCTGGTTTGATAGACCGCACAAGAAGTGCCACCCCAAGGCTTACAATAAGCAAAATGGGAATGCAAATTGCTACAAACCAGGCGGTATTTGCCGCCGCCAGCCGAAACGCCGCGTTATTGACCACGGAAACATAGCTATCAAATCCGATAAAGTTGACACCCCGCACGTCGAAAAAACTGCGCCGCACCGTGTCCAAAAACGGAATAAGGAAGAATATCGAAAGCCCTATGATGCTGGGCGCCATAAAGGCGAGGGCGGTTAAACCCTCGCCTTTACGCATCCTTCTATGAGCGTTCCGCCAAGTAGTTCCTAATGTTTTGCTCAATTTCCCTTACAGCCCCTTCTAGGTCAATTCTGCCGGTGCAAAGGCTCTCTACGCTGCTAAAAATCATTTCTTGCAAAACGGATTCAAGAATCGTGGGCGTGTGAAGCTGGCCTATCAGCCCTTCTATGTCTATCGTGAATGTCCTGTCCATTTGGGCAAGTGTTTCGTTTAGTGTGTCAATTTGCGCAGCCATTCCGGTACGTGTTATGGGCAGGCCTTCACCGTGGTTTATGCCTTGCACTTGTACAGATAGCAAGGTGTTGACAAATTCCAGTGCAAAATCAGGAAAATTTGTGTCGGCAGCTACGGATGCTATGGTTGACGGAACCCATACTCCAGGAGTCAGCCCCGGGAATGTTGCCAGATCCAATCCGTCTTCACGTTCAAGGGTAAAATGAAGCATCATAAGATTGTTGATGGATAACGCCGCAAAATTTGTAGTCTGCATCATGTATTGCATGAGGGAGCCAGGAAAGGCTTGTGCCGCTCCCATTCCGCCGCCTGCGCCACTCGCCGTGGCCATCATCATCATTCCACCACCTGCCGGTGCAGATTCGGTCAAATTGTACATATTGCTTATGGCTTCCATTGCCGCAAGGAATTCCCTAAGCGCACCGGAATCCAGTTGATTGTCATGGATAAACGCTGTGGCGTTGGCTTGCCACATGATGTCAAACAGTTCTGCCAAATCGTTGAAATGCACTTCTGCACGTTCTTCCGCGGGGATGCCGCCCATCATTCCTCTGCCGCGTCCCGTTATTGCTGCGGATGGATTTCCGCTTATTATTCTGTCTACCAGCGCGTCAAGGGTTTGCACTTGACCCAGTGCGGCGGCGTTGCCCATGAGGGCAGGCACGGAAAATTGCGTCGGAACAACGTAAAGCTGGCCGGAGGGCGATGTGTATTGCGCCAGGAGGTTATGATATATTTCTGCGGTGTTTATTTTATCGGATAAATCCAGCAGCATTCCCCTGGCTGCATAGTTGTCTATGGGCGTGCCGTCGAGTATCAAAACATCCGGCCCGTCGCCACTTAGCAGCCGTGTGTTTAGGGTTCGCACTGCATCGGATGCACTTATTGCAGAGCCTTCGGCCAACGCAACTTCGTAGGTTATTTGTGCGTCGGGGTGCTGTCGCCACAATTCGCTGATGGCTGCGCGCACTGCCCGGTTGTATTCCAACGACCAGACCGTGATAACTTTGTCCGGGTTTATTGTTGCGTTTTCGTCCCAAAAATATTTGTAGAGCCTGTCTGCGACTTGTACAATAAGGCTTCCATCGGATAAGCTGTGTACGGAAGATACGTTTGCGCCCTGCACACCAAAGGCAAACGCCGCCCCATAAAGCAAGGTATCTACATCACCGTTTGCGCTGTGCAGCAGAATGCTTTGGTCACGGAAAACATGAAAATCTCCGCCGAGGGTTACAGATACCGCCATCGGTGCCTGCACTTCTTCAATAAGCTGACCCGTTGAAAGATCGTGTATGGACGATGTGTTGTTGCCCATGCCCATGAATTCAAAGGTGCCTTGTCCGCCTGGCCCTGCCGCCCCCCGTACGCGTACGCCTTCACCACCCATTTGACCCATCCCGCCGCCACCGGCGGCTCGTCTTTGGGTTACCACGTTTTCTACGTCAATATCGCCTAAATCTTCCATGTTAAACATTCCGCCAAAGGGGAAATCTGATATATTATAGGTAAGCATCAGCCGGTTGCCGTCAAGCACTTGTACTTGATGGACACTGATGTTTTGGTCTTCTGCGATGGCCGTGTCTATTTCTTCCACCGGGAAGTGGGTTGTGTGTCCAAAGTCATCTATTATCATAAGGCCTTCGCCCGGCACAAAACCCAACAGGTTGCCGTCTGGCAAAAATGAAGCGGATGTTACATTTGCAATCCTAGGATTTCCGCTTCCCGGCCCTGGTGATGGGTCCCAGTTTTCGCCGTCTGTGCTGTCGAAGCGTGTGCGAAGCCCCTCGTTGAAAACAACCAAGTTGCCGTCATGGGTTAATAAGCTGATGAATTGCCCGGATATCGGCGGGGTGATGTCAACCTCTACATAGCGGCCTGTTGGGATATTTGCCTCAGAACCATTGTTACCGTTGGAACAGGCCGCAACCGCTAGTGCCAGAATCAAAATCGCCGTCAATAAGATTAATTTTTTCATAAATAAATGCTCCTTTACTTGTGTGATGGTTACAAGTATAAGGAGCAAACCTTAAATGAATCTGAAAATGTGGACGAGGTGGGGGCGTGGTTTGCTTTTTTGTAAAATTCAATTGGCGAGTGACACTCGCCAGTTGATACTTTTTCCAACTCAAAAATCGAATTATGTATGTATGCCGGAACAAATGGAAAATATCATAATGCAGTTTTGCTACCGATTGTGATTCGTTCATGATATAATGTGGGTAGCACAGCTAGTGCCTCCGCCTTTGGCGGTATGAGATAGGGGTGTATATACATGAAATTTACACTGGAGCATTTCGGGGCTATTCGTTATGCCGAGTTAGAGCTCGGCGATTTTACTATTATCTGCGGAGAAAATAATAGTGGGAAAACATATGTAACCTATGCTGTGTATGGGTTTATGCACTTTTGGAAAAACGATTATCAGATTGATATTGATGGATCTGTCATAAATAAAATTAAGGATACAGGATATTATAATCTTCCATTAAGCCAGATTGTCGAAAGGGCGCATCATATAATTGAAAAAGCGTGTCGCCAGTATACCAGTCAACTTGCGTCTGTTTTTTCTGCACATGATAGCAAATTTGAGAGGTCTATGTTTAATATAAGTTTTTCGCCAGACGAGTTAACTATTGATAATCAAGAACACGTTGGGGGAATACAGTCTGCCAGCACTAAGACAGGTTTACACTGTATTAAAGAAGCGGACGGACGTGATTTAACAATCACACTTTTTTCTGAAGATGACAAAGGAAAAGATGTTCCATATTTTATTATCATGCAGGCGATAAGCAACACATTAAAAACAATTGTCTTTAACTCTATTCTTCCCAATACTTTCATCGCCAGCACCGAGCGTACTGGTGCCGCTATATTTGGACGAGAATTGAATTTTGCCAGAAATAAAATATTGGATACAATTAGCAAAAAAGATGCAGATTTTGACCCTTTTACCTTGTTAAATCAAATAAAATCCGATTACGCATGGCCAGTGGATCACAATGTGGATTTTGTGCGTAATTTGAAAGAAGTTTTCAAATACGAAAGCACTATACAACAGAAACACAAAAGCATCCTTGATGCGTTTGCAGATATTTTAGGGGGAAGTTATCAAGTTACAGATAAAGGCGGTTTGTTTTTTTCGCCGTCTAATAAAAACAGCGGAAGAAAGATGCAGTTATCAATGGAGGAGAGTTCTAGTTCCGTGCGTGCCCTGCTTAGTATAGGGTTTTATTTGAAGCATGCCGCTCAAGTTGGCGACATGCTTGTAATAGACGAGCCAGAGCTTAATTTGCACCCTAGCAACCAACGAAAGTTGGCCCGATTGCTCGCAAGTTTAATAAACTGCGGCATTAAGGTTTTTATAACAACGCACAGTGATTATATTTTGCGAGAACTAAACAACCTTCTTCTTTTGAATGGAAAGAGACCACATCTTGTACAAATTGCAGAACGTGAAGGTTATGTAAAAACAGAGTTGCTTAAATCCTCGCGTCTAAGAGTCTACTCTGCAAAATTAGGCCATGTTAAGCTGCCGGGCAACAGCAAAAAAACTCAGACGCAGACATTGGTGGCAATACCTATTGATGATGAAATTGGTATCCATTCCAGCAGCTTCGATGATGTGATAAATGATATGAATCGCATCACTGATGACATAATGTTTGGAGGATAAAATGAACACAAATGAAATCTTGCGGGAGCTTATAGCGGATAGCGCAATAATCCCCATAGAGAATGAAAAAGGCCAGAGCATTTGCAATTTGCCAGAGGAAGCTTCCGACTACACGCTAAAGATGTGGCATCTTCCGAAGGATGCTTTTGTTGTCAAGTGCGATAGGTTTCCAGATACAGGCGATGTATTTTTTCGTGGAAAAAACATGGAATGCAAAAAGGCGGACTATGTTATAATTTCCGAGTCTAAAAACGTCATTATGTTTTTCGAACTTGCACGTTCAAGCGATACAAAAACGGAGAAAGAAAGCATTGCACAGCTAAAAGGTGCTTCATGCATAATAGAATACTGTGGGCATATAGCAGCCTCTTTTTTTGACAGTCCAGATATATTTAGCGGGCTTGAACGTAGGTACTACATAGTCCGCTACAGCAAGTCCGCAAAACGGACATTCGAACAGCTACAAACAGCAGGTAGCTGGAAGCCGGAAGATGCGAGAAAAATTGGTGGGACGTTTGTATCATTTGAGAGTCTAATGCTGTAGCACAAATATGCTATTTCATCTTTTCCTTGTATGGGGAGAGCATATTATTTCGCCAATAAATCCAACTGGTCGTAAATTGCAACCAGTTGGATTTTTATCTTTATATGTCACAAAATACATGCTATGGTCGCTATAAGGGTACAGTCGACTGAAAACAACTGAAAGGAGCTGACCAAAATGGAGCTGGCTCTACGTTTTGCCACAGGAGGCGAAGCAGAACTGGAAGAGGCTATAGCCCTTTATGGAGAAAAGCTTGTGCGATATGCTGCCAGCGTGCTGTATAGCCATCAAGATGCGGAAGATGTGGTGCAGGATGTTTTCTTGTATGCATACCGAAACCGCCACCGCTTCGACGGCAAGAATTTGCAAGCATGGCTGTACAAAATTGCATACAATGATTGTTTGGACAAACTAAAAAGCAAAAAACGGCGCAAGATATTCTTTCTCTTCGATATCAGCGAAGAACCTACGACTTACATGGACGATATCGAGAGTATATCGGAAATAGATGAGGCATTGCACAGGCTAAAGCCCAACGAGCGCGCTTTGCTATACGGACGCATTGTGGATGGGCAAAATTATGATGAATTATCCCGCATAATGGGGGTATCGCCATCGACTTTGCGCAAGCAATACGAGCGTATTAAAAAAAAGGCGGCCAGGCACTTGAACGATTGTGGTTATGGTGTGAAGTACGAGCCACTCTATGCAATAAATTCTAAAGGAGGGCAATTTTATGATGCTTGATCGTGATGAAAAACGCATAAAAGATGCGTTCCATTCATTTTCTACCATGGCTGTAGACAACGCAAACCTTGAAAGGAAGGTAAAAGAGAGTATGAGAGAGCGAAAACATACACCACGCCGCAAAGTGGTGACTTTTCTGGCCGCGAGCATAGCACTTATGGTG
>Ga0123355_10005634_pt1 | contig 18380 bp, 19 predicted proteins | sample TergutEmb28metaG_3_FD_89872 | JGI IMG/M metagenome (GOLD analysis project Ga0123355, IMG submission 89872) | Embiratermes neotenicus P1 segment gut microbial communities from Petit-Saut dam, French Guiana - Emb289 P1 | ecosystem: Host-associated > Arthropoda: Insects > Digestive system > Gut ... | reverse complement strand
CAATATGCATGGTAATATCAAACGCCGGATCTGTCCTAACTGCAACATTATCAAAAATAACCCCTCGATCACCTTCAATTTTAACACATACATCATCATGATCATTAATTCCTAATTCTTTCGCTAGTTCATCATTCATATGGATATGACGTGCAGCAATAATAACTCCTTCTTTAAGCTCAACCTCACCCTTTGGTCCTCGAAGAATGCACGCTGCTGAATCTGCTAAATCACCAGACATCCGAACACACACATCAATTCCTAACTTAATAGCATCTGTAACCGCCATCTCCACTTGAGTAGCGCTTCGTAATGGTGTTAAAATTCCAAAACTAGCAGCAGCTTTTTTACCAACAACTTCTACACGTTCCTCAGCTACAAAATAACCTTCTACCGAAAGCTCTCGCTTATTAATAAGTTCATAACCTTTTCCGAATAAAATATCAACATGATCTTGGGTTAAATGGACATGTCTTGCAGATACTTCAATTGGAACTTTTACTTCTTTATTCATCACTCTCACCCTTTTAATAGATTTTTGGTTCAATTTCTTTGTTAAGAACTCCAAGTACAGATGCAGCTAACGCTTGTACTTCAAACTCCCCTGGGTATAGTTTAACTGTACCTATAAACTCAATGCGCTGCATAATCGCCTCAGTAAAATCTTTAGAAAACGCTAATCCACCAGTTAAGATAATCGCATCCAATTCACCACTTAATACAGTTGCCATTGCACCAATCTCTTTTGCAACTTGATAAGCCATTGCGTCAAAAACTAATTTTGCTTTTTCGTTGCCATCTGCGATCATCTTTTCACACTCTCGCATGTCATTAATACCTAGATAAGCAACCATTCCCCCTTTTTTAGAGGTTAAATTTTTAATATCTTGCTCAGTGTAGCCCTTGTTACAAATTAAATCAGCAACAGCCAAAGCAGTCAGCGTCCCACACCTTTCAGGTGAAAAAGGCCCTTCTCCACTAATGGCATTGTTCACATCAACAACTCTTCCTTTAGCGTGAGCTGCAACACTAATGCCGCCTCCCATATGAGCTACCACAAAATTACCATCCTCATAAGCTATGTTCATATCACTAGCACACTCGCGGGCAATTGCTTTTTGATTTAAAGCATGAAAAATGGAAATACGATCCACTTCCGGCACTCCTGTTAAGCGGGCAATATCTTGAAGCTCATCCACAACAACCGGATCCACAATATAAGCCGGAATGTTGTATTTTTGCTTTAATTCATAGCCGATTAGTCCGGCAAGACAAGACGCATGTAATGCCGCCCTTGAAGATCTCAAATCTTCTACCATCGCATCATTAATTTCATAAGTACCACTTTCGATCGGTTTAATTATACCACCACGTGCTGCTACTGCATCAATATCTTCAATTTCAAGCCCTTTTTCATTGATAACTTTTACAATGGTTTCAAAGCGAAAATCTTTTTGATCTGGAATTGTATTAAACTCTAACAATTCATCTGATGAATGCCTAATTGTTTCATCAATAATCTGCTTCTCCCGATTAAATACAGCGATCTTTGTCGAAGTAGAACCAGGATTAATCACTAATATATGCATGAATCTTTACTCCTTTACTTACAGAAAGTCAGCGATTGAATGTCGAAAATCAGGTTTTAAAACTGACATCCAACCGCTGATCTCTGACTTCTAACCTTTAAAATGCTTGGTTCCTTCCTCAATTGCTTTTAAATTTGCTTCGATTAAATGTGCTTTACTTTCGCCAAACTTATTAAGCATCGTTTTTTCAATATCCGCCAGCGAAAACAGTTTTGTAAGTTCCATAATAGCGCCAATAATTGGCATATTCGCTGCTTTAGGTTGGTCTAAATTAGCTGCGATCTCATTACAAGGTAGTGGAATGAAAGTCACATCATCTCGCTCAGGGATGCTCTTAATCAAAGAAGAGTTGTATATAATATGACCTCCTGATGCAACTTTTGGCCCAAATAAATCCATTGATGGCTGATTCATAGCAACTAACAAATCTGGATTTGCGATAATCGGTGTTCCAATAACATCATCTGAAACTATCACACTACAGTTAGCAAAACCACCACGCATTGCCGGACCATAAGAAGGCATCCACGTTACATTTTTTCCGTTAATCATTCCGACTTCAGCAACTAACTGCCCTGCAAGCAGAATTCCTTGACCACCAAAGCCAGCAAAAATCATCCGATGTTCCATCTTACTCTACCTCCTTATAGACACCTAATGGAAATGCAGGAATCATATTATCTTTTAGCCATTTGATTGAATCTAGAGGACTCATTTTCCAATTAGATGGACACGTTGATAAAATTTCTACTAGGGCATAACCTTTTTTATTAATTTGATACTCAAATGCTTTTTTGATTGCTTTTTTAGCTTGGATAATATGCTTTGGATCATGAACACTTACGCGAGCAATATAAGCAGGACCTTCAATTGTTGATAATAACTCACAAACTTTAATCGGCTCTGACTCATTTAATCCTACCCGTCCGTAAGGAGAAGTTGTTGTTACTTGTCCTTGCAAAGTAGTTGGCGCCATTTGTCCACCTGTCATCCCGAAAATAGCGTTATTAACAAAAATAGTTGTTATATTTTCATTTCGAGCTGCTACATGTATACTTTCTGCTGTTCCGATACTTGCTAAATCACCATCTCCTTGGTAAGTAAAGACCACATGATCTGGATGAACACGCTTAATACCCGTTGCCACCGCTGGCGCACGTCCATGAGCGGCTTCAATCCCATCACAATTAAAATAATGGTAAGCTAAAACCGCACATCCGACCGGTGCCACCGCGACGGATTTATCCATAACACCTAATTCTTCTAATGACTCAGCTACAAGACGGTGAATAATACCATGGGTACACCCCGGACAGTAATGTTGAGGCATATCTGTTAACATTTTAGTTTTTGTAAATGATTTTCCCATAATTACCTGTCACCTACTTTCTCAATTTCTGCTACAATTTGCTCTGTTGATGGTAAAATGCCGCCCATCTCATTAACAAAGGAAAGAGGCTTTGAGCCTTCTAATGCTAGTTTTACATCAAATAGCATTTGCCCTGCTGACATTTCTACAACAATAATTGCTTTTGCTTTCTTTGTCTGTTCAACTAACTCTTCACTTGGAAAAGGCCAAACGGTAATCGGTCTAAATAGTCCGACATTAAGCCCATTTTTTCGCACTTCGTTCATTGCTGTTCGGGCAATCCGTGAAGCTGTTCCATACGCTACTAAAACAATATCTGCATCTTCACAATGATTTGCTTCATACATCACTTCGTTTTTGGCAATTAAAGCAAATTTTTCTTGTAATCTTTTATTATGGTCATTTAACTCATGAGGATCTAAATACAAAGAATTGACAATTCTCGGTGGTTCTTTAGATGCATCCCTTGTAGCTATCGCCCATGATTTATCGTGTTCGCTAGACGTATCTGCTTCTTTAATCTCACATGGTTCCATCATTTGTCCTATTACACCATCAACTAAAATCACCGCTGGTGTTCGATAATAGTCAGATCGGTCAAAAGCTTTTTGGGTCATATCAGCTGCTTCCTGAACTGATGCTGGTGCATAAACTAACAAATTGTAGTCACCATGCCCTCCTCCCTTTGTTGCCTGAAAATAATCCGATTGAGCAGGTTGAATACTACCTAAACCAGGTCCTGCACGCATGACATTAACGATAACTGCTGGTAGCTCAGCACCAGAAAGATAAGAAATCCCTTCTTGCTTTAAACTGAGTCCTGGACCAGACGAACTAGTCATCGCACGTGCTCCGGCACCTGAGGCACCCATTATCATATTAATCGCCGCAACTTCGGACTCAGCTTGAACAAGAACACGACCTTCCAATTTCGGAATTTCGGTTGCCATATGCTCAATTAATTCGTTTTGAGGTGTAATTGGATATCCGAAAAAACATTTACACCCTGCTCTTAATGCTGCTTCAGCAATTGCATTATTACCTTTTATTAATGTTTTCAACTTTTCTACCTCCATTAGTATAATATTCATTTTAACTAATTATACTTTCAGCTTTTCAAAGACCTCTAAATGTGATGTGTGAAATGTCACTGGCATTTCACAGCTACCACTTCACAGCCTCCATTAAGCTTGAATTTCAATTGCCACATCAGGACAAATCAATGCGCAAAACGTACATCCTGTACATTTTTCAACATCAATGCATTCAGCTGGAGAATAACCTTTATGGTTAATCTTCTCTTCTGAAAGCTTAAGAATTTTTTTGGGACAAGCACTTATGCAAAGTTCACAGCCTTTGCAAATGTTTTCATTTATTATGACTTTTGCCATCCTTTAACCATCCTTTCTTAAAATTGAGCATTTATCTAACTAACATTACAATTTTTCAACTTTTATTGCCATGTTATATAAATTCCTCTTGATAAATTTAGTCCAAATAATATGATAACATATTTTCGCTGAAAAAGACACCGTTTTCTGATAAAGATTTCAATTTTTTTTACTTTTTTTTTACTTTTTATTTTACTAATTTTTAAAGTTATAAAAAAAATAAAAAAAAACACGATTTTTTCACCGCGTTTCTTAATATTACTTAAATTAATGACATTGCTTTTTCACCTGTCTAATCTCCTATATTTATTGATTTGGGAAATTATCATCTTGTTGCCACTTAGCCAGTGATGAAACTAGTAAATCTGCAGAGCCACCAAACATTTTACTAATTAATATTTCTGTTTCATGTTTTTGTGCTTCTTCTCTTGTAATCAGCACGCGGCAGGTAAAATTGGTACCTAATCTTTCGACCAGTTTTTTCTCTACACATTTCTTAATAACTGTATATGTCGTCGTTTTGCTCCAAGATGTTGACTCATTTAGTTTAATTGCTAAATTTTTGGCAGTCATGTCCCCTTCATTCCATAAAACTTCTAAAACTTTTAATTCAGATTCAAATATCGTACTTTTCATTATAACTTCCTCCCCATATTTGCGTTATATAAACAACCTATCATCGCTGCCAATTCCAACAAAATAATCAATTCGATTTGCAAATGGCGTAGCAAAAAATAAACAAGGTCACTACAGATTAATACAGCAATATAATTATTGTAAATTTTACCTGCATAAACGCATTTTGTCAATACATGGGTAGCGTTAACATTACATTTTTATGTAAGATTTGGTTATGAATTTAAAACATTCTAACGTTTTTTACAGAAAAGGACAAGATTTGCGACGATTTTTAACTTGAGGTTCGCCTTTAGAAGTATCGCAAAAGTACCACTAGCAACTAAGATTTTATCTCTTTCATCGTTATGATTTAGTTTCCTAGAATAAGAACTGCAACGACAAAACCATCATTTATCCATAAAGAAATCAAGATTATTCAAATGTGGATCCTCAAACTATGCCATACATCGCCTGTTGTGAAGTAGTCGAAGTCCATTTAAGATAACTAAAATTGTATTCCCTTCATGGGCTACGACCGCAATTGGAATCGGTAGTCTAATAAAAAAATTTGATAAAATCAACACACCAATAACTGCAATAGCAAAAACAATATTTTGTCTAATAATACGATTCATCCGCTTAGATAATCCAACTGCTTGTGGCAGTCTAGTCAGGTTGTTTTTCATTAACACAACATCAGCTGTCTCTAATGCGACATCGCTTCCTTCACCCATGGCTATCCCGATATTTGCAGTTGCTAATGCTGGAGCATCATTTATGCCATCGCCTATCATTGCAATAACGTTATATTTCTCTTGCAACTTTTTAACAGCTGTAACTTTTTCATCTGGCAAGCATGATGCAATATAATTAGTCATACCAACCTCACTAGCAATAATACGCGCTGTTTCTTCATTATCACCCGTAATCATAATCGTCGCAATCCCCAGGTCATGAAGCCCTTTAATTGCAACGTCTGCTTCTTGCCTTACCGTATCTTTTAGTGCAATAGCGCCTAGCACACCTTCCTCATCACCAATATAAACTACCGTCTTACCCTCATTTTGCCATTTCAATCCGATACCATCAGAAAACTTTATCGCTTCCTCGCCAAACATCTCAGTTTTACCAATCTTATACTCCTTACCATGAACAATACCAATCACCCCAAATCCAACCACATTTTCAATTGTTTTCGGACTTACTTTTGGAACTTGATGAACATCACTTGCATACTTAATAATTGCATCCGCAAGTGGGTGAGTAGAATGGCTTTCAATCCCTGCTACTATCCCTAAAAGATCCTTTTTTTCAACTTCATCGCAAACGACAAAATCTGTTACAACTGGTTTTCCAGCCGTTATTGTTCCTGTCTTATCAAATGCAACCGCCGTCAGAGTACCCATCCTTTCTAGCTGTAAGCCGCCTTTAAACAAGATCCCATTACGTGCACCATTAGAAATCGCCGATAATGTAGCAGGCGTTACTGAAGCAACTAAAGCACATGGGGAAGCAACTACTAACATAACAAGGGCACGATAAAACGTCATATCCCAAGTCCAAGAGAGTAAATATGGCGGCAGTACAAACATCAACGAAGCAACAACCAAAACACTCTTTACATAAACACCTTCATGCTTCTCAATAAACTGCTGTGATGGTGATTTCTCACTTTGCGCATTTTGAACCATTTGAATAATCTTCTGAAATAATGTTTCATCACTAGGCTTCGTAATAGCGACTTCAATCGAACCGCGTAAGTTAACTGTACCTGCAAAAACATCATCACCAATTCTTTTTTCAATGGGGATCGACTCTCCAGTAATTGTCGCCTCATCTAAATTAGTTGATCCAACAGTAATTTGACCATCAGCAGGCACCCTGTCACCTGGCTTAATTAAAATAACATCTCCGACCTGCAAATCACAAACAGCAACTACAACTTCTTGATCCTTCTTTAGCACTAATGCGACCTCTGGTTGTAAGTCCATTAATGCCGAAATTTCCTTATGGGATTTATTAAAAGTATAAGTCTCTAATGCCCCACTCATTGCGAAAATAGCAATCAACATCGCGCCGTCTTCCCAATAACCAATAACAGCTGCTCCTATTGCAGCAACCATCATTAAAAAGTCTACACTAAACTTCTTATGAGTAATTAATGCTGTAATACTTCCTTTCACTTTTAAAAATCCACCTGTCAAATAAGCAAGCACAAAGAAGGCGATGCTAACCAACGAAAAACCAGTAAACCTAAATGCCCAACCGATCCCTAAACATAGCCAACAAATAATCGCTAAAATTAATTCATGCTGATTTTTAAACTTTTCTAGCATAATAACACCTCAATATCGATGTTATACTGGCGAGCGCCATAAAATATAGTATCTATCTACTACATTTTATGACACTCGTCTGTATACTATCTACCTCATATAGGCATTTATACCATATACCCCTATAGGGTATATTTATATAATAGCGACCTTTTCAGATATTGACAACGAAATTACTAATTTCATTGAAAAAATCTAGCTTCATAGTAATGAAGCTAGATTTTTTACCACTAAATATCTAATATTTTACAGCATTTTGCTATATTGGGCGACTGCTTGGCGTAAACTTTCAAGCTCTCTAACAGGATCAAACCCCTTCTTTGTTGCATTATGAAACGTATGTTCAGTATGAGCTTCTAACAATATCTGACTAATACGTTGTGTTGCCGATTTAATCGCATTTAACTGAATAATAACCTCATCGAAAGGTTTATCATCTTCAATCATGCGACGAACACCACCTAACTGGCCTTCTATTCGGTTCAATCGCCTCACTAATGCATCAGTCCGATGTTCTGGTCTATGTGGCATATATAACAGCTCCTATAAAAGTCTATTTAACTTATTTAAATTATAACTTTTTCAAGAGCAAATAGCAATACAAACTTTTACAGTCCTTTGCTTTTGGATTTAAAAAAAAGAATCCGAGGTTGGTTTATCCCAGATTCCATTTTTATCATATTAGTAGTTACTTGGATCTGTTGGCCAAGTTGATGCTGATACATCAACCATATTTGCATCTCTATGGTGCGGCTTATGTGCATGATGCGGATGGTGATGGCCTTGATGGTGGTGATGACCTTGATGATGATGGCCTTGATGATGGTGGTGACCATGATGAGCTTGATGATGACCATGATGGGCTTGATGATGACCATGGTGGGCTTGATGATGGCCATGATGAGCTTGATGATGGCCATGATGAGCTTGATGGTGACCATGGTGTGGTTCAGCAGCGAATGCCACATGTGGATGATGTAAGTGGTGATGACCATGATGTAACTGATGATGGTGTCCTAGATGATGACCATGGTGTCCAAGGTGATGACCATGGTGTCCAAGGTGATGACCATGGTGTCCAAGGTGATGACCATGGTGTCCAAAGTGATGACCATGGTGCAAATGATGACCATGGTGTAAATGATGATGTGGATGATGAACAACCACAGGTCTCATTTCGTTATTATTCATAAAAAATTCCCCCTACTAGTAAGATCCAACAGACCTTGAATTCCCACTTCGCTACAAACGAAATAGGCGATTTCTCTTTATTCTATGATTGCAAGTGCCTAGATGTTACAAAAACACCTAGTTTTAATAGAACTTTCAGCACTAGTGCTGAGAGTGGTATACTGACGAGTGTCATAAAATATGTAGTAGATAGGTTAGGATCTTGGCTGTAAGACGAAGAGACGGCGAGGCGTACCAAGGAGGTACGTGAGAAGGTATTCGATGAAGTATTGCAGTCAAAAGACAGACTAGTTCCTTGTGTCATCTAAAACTTATCAAAATGTAAGAGTTTGTAATATCTAAGGTAAACCGCCATTAACCTTTTTGCCGAAAAACAGCCGAAAAGGTTGATGAACACCAATTTATCACTTGAAAAACAGACGTTTTGTCAACCTTTTTGCCGAAAAACAGCCGAAAAGGTTGATGAACACCAATTTATCACTTGAAAAACAGACGTTTTGTCAACCTTTTTGTCGGAAAATAACCGAAAAGGTTGATGAACACCAATTTATCACTTGAAAAACAGACGTTTTGTCAACCTTTTTGCCGAAAAACAGCCGAAAAGGTTGATGAACACCAATTTACCACTTGAAAAACAGGCGTTTTGTCAACCTTTTTGTCGGAAAATAACCGAAAAGGTTGATGAACACCAATTTATCACTTGAAAAACAGGCGTTTTGTCAACCTTTTTGCCGAAAAACAACCGAAAAGGTTGATGAACACCAATTTATCACTTGAAAAACAGGCGTTTTGTCAACCTTTTTATCGAAAAATAACCGAAAAGGTTGATGAACACCAATTTACCACTTGAAAAACAGACGTTTCGTCAACCTTTTTTTGTCGAAAAAAGCCGAATGGTTGATGAGTATAAAATGATCACCGAATTACTTACTCCGATTCATTTTCCCTAGTTGATTCATACCATAAAAATTCCTCTAATATCATATTATTATCGAATATTGTCGTCGATGCAGCGACACCAACATAACGAATATGCCAAGGTTCATACATAATACTAGTATCTTCTTCTCTACCATAAGGGTAGCTATGAATAAAGCCGAAGCGATGGGCATTCTGACTAACCCACATTCCTTCTGACGTTACACCAAAAGTTTGAACTAGCGCTCCTCCAAGTTCATGAGTTGATAAATCAAGTGCAAGACCTAATTGATGCTCGCTATGACCTGGCACTGCACTACTGCGTCTTGCTTGTTCTATCCCAAAATCTCTAATCGCATTATAGTGAATTATAGTTTGTAAATCGTATGATCGATAGCCACTTATCGCGATCAAGAATACACCATCTGCCGCAGCAGCTTGAAATAATTCCTCAGCAGCACGAGCAGCAGATTCTCGTAGTAAATGAGTACCGCCATGAGCTTGCATACTTACCACATTAACAGCGGACAAATCTCTAGGTGTAAACACACTTGATAATCGATAACAATTGTTTACAAGTGCTAAATAAGACATAGCCGCCTCATCAGATATCGTTGTAGCATTTTCTGGATTAGTATAGCCACAATATACAGCAGGTTCTCTGGTTTCATCATTAGTCGATGATACATTATCAGGTTGTTCCTCATCAACTTCACTAGTAAGGTTATCAGAATCAACTTCAGTAACGACTTCAGTAGCAGTAGCAATATCAGAGTCAATGTCTATGCCAGTATTTGGTGTGCTCTCAACGTAAGTAAAACCACTATCATTTTCATCACCACTATCATACGTTCTTATCCCAAAAATTACAACAATCAAGATCCCCGACAATACCATGAAACGAGTAGTCACCCGTTTTAAAATTTTCTGACGTCTCCTTCGCCGTTTCCATGCTTCGTATCTTGCAATGTTTTCTCTATTTGATCTATTTGCTGTACTCACTGATATCTAACCTTTCTTTACCCCTACGCTAGTGTCGCCACTACCCAAATATAAGCTTCGATTTATCTCAGGCTCCCTGCTTTTTCTTATCGCCAAGGCTGTACATAAATAACTTAGCTACTTGCTAGATCTTCTCGTCGCAACCCTCCAAGTTTTTATGTATAATCCCTAGCACTCCGATTACACTCTATATATTATATCAAAACATGTCTATTTGAGCAAGTTGACTTGAGAAAATTCTCAAATATTTTCTATTCGAATAAAAAACTTTTTTTCTAATTTTATCTAATAAAAAGCCATCTCACTCTTATAGTAAGATAGCTTTTTGCAATTTCTCTATTATTCCTTTTATATCCTGAATAGTTGGTTTAACTGGAGTAGTCGAAAAACAAGAATCTTTCATCGCATTTTCTATCATATTATTTAAAACTGGCGAGATCTGATCTCTTGTAATACCAACATCTAGTAAAGTTTTTGACATTTTCATATTCACCATCAGTGAATCTATTTTCTCACATAGTAGATCAATTGCCAGTTCATCTGAATCAGTGTGTGATGCTACGGCACTAATTCTTGCCAAATTCGCGTACTTTGCCTTAGCTCTTTCGCTATTCATAGCATTAAACTGAATCACTGGAACAAGAAGCATGGCATTGGCAAGACCATGTGGAATATGGAATTGCGCACCTAATTGATGGGCAATGCTATGATTAATGCCTAAATTGGTAATATTAAACGCCATTCCTGCCATAGTTGACGCACGATGCATTTTCGTCCGAGCTTTAGTGTTTGTTCCATCATAGAAACAATCAAGCAAATGAGTTAAGGTTAGTTGCACACTTTTCTCAGCTAAAGCATCCGTACAATCACAAGCTTTAATGGAAACGTAAGCTTCTATAGCATGAGTTAATACATCCATTCCTGTATTAGCGGTAATAGTTGGTGGTACAGTAGTCACTAAATTTGCATCAAGAATGGCCACATCAGGAATTAATTCTTCTGAAAATAATGGGTATTTAATTCTGGCACTTGGATCTGTTATCACAGTTGCCATAGTTACCTCTGAACCCGATCCACTTGTGGTTGGAATCGCAATGAACTTCTTGATTTGAGTTCTTACTAACATGTTAGCAAAATGATAAATTCCTTTTGCAGTATCAATGGCTGAGCCACCACCAAAGGCGATCATTATCTCTGCTTGAATCTTTTTTGCTTCCAAGACTCCAATAGCCACTTTTTCAATTGGTGGATCTGGCACAACATCAGAAAAAACATCAACTTGATTAGTTGCATCAAGCACATCTAATAACTTCTTCATGTTAGGGCTGTCAACTAAAAATGGGTCACAAATAATCCAAATATTTTTTCGTTTTAGCTTTTCTAAATAACTTAAACTATTCTCTCCATGGATAATTTTGGTTTTTACTTGAAAATTATACACGTAGCCACTTCACCCCCTTCGAGATTTTAGCGGATCGTAAATCCATCCGTTAGTACGCATCGGCGAGTTTTCGCAAAATGGCGTGCTGTTGTTGTTCCTTCTCCAGTTGGAGTTGAAATGGTAAAAGTCGCAGCACCTTCACCTCCGAAACCGAGTCCAGCATAAGAAGGACCGTTTTTAACAAAAATAGCTGTTTGAAAATCTCTCGCAGCTCGATTTAGTCGAGAAATGTTTTGTGAGTGTAACACCGCTGTGTGTCCATAACCTTTTTCTATTTCAAGTGCAACATCAAATGCTTCATCAAAGTCGTTCACACGGATAAATGGGATAACTGGCATCAGTTGCTCATGTTTAGCAAGCAGATGATCTTTAGTTGCTTCAAAAACAATTAAACGCGGTGAAAAATCGCAATCAATATTAGCTGCTTTCAGTATTTCTGTTGCAGATTTTCCGATATATTTTCCGTTTATTGATTTTTGATCAATAGTTACTAAGTCAACTAATTTCTTAATATCTGCTTCATTTTTTAAGAAGAAAGCATTGTTCTTCTCCATTTGGAACATTAAGAAATCAGCAATGCTAGCTACAGCAACGATGCTTTTTTCAGCAATACACAAAATGTTATTATCAAAAGATGCACCTGATACAATATCACTTGCGGCTTTTTCAATATTAGCCGTTTCATCTACAATAACTGGTGGATTCCCTGCTCCTGCAGCTATTACTTTTTTCCCGCTTCCCATAGCAGCTCTTACGACCCCAGGTCCTCCTGTAACGACTAGCAACGAAACATCTGAATGAGTCATCAATTCCTCAGCGGATTTAATAGATGGCTGGTTTATCGTAACTATTAAATTTTCAATCCCAATAGCTTCTTTTAAAACAATGTTTAATTGTTCAATTACAACTAAACAGCTGTTTTTTGCACTTGGATGTACTCCAAAACACACTGCATTCCCAGCCGCTAACATCCCAATGGCATTACAAATAATGGTTTCAGTTGGGTTAGTGCTCGGTGTAAGCGCACCAATCACACCATATGGCGATAGCTCATAAATGGTCATACCATGATCTCCGGTTTGAATTCCTGTTACTAAATCTTCTACTCCAGGTGTTTTTTCGATAGCAAGTTTATGCTTATTAATTTTATCAGCAACATTCCCCAAACCTGTTTCTTCATAAGCACGCTGTGCCATAGCTTCAACTTGTAGCAACATTGCTTCACGCACTGCGTCAATCGCTTTTTTTCGATCTTCAAGTCGAAGTTTAGCAAACTCTTTTTGGGCTTTTTTTGCCCCAGCAATTGCTTCATCAACCGTTTCAAAAACGCCACTTCTAGCACCAGCTGGTGCTGCTTTTTTAATCGGATCTATTTTTGTTCCTAATTGCTCTACTAATAACTGTTTTACTAATTTTTCTAAAGCAGCTACTTCCATTTTAATTAATCACCTCATTTTCACTCTCGATAGTGCAATCTCAGCAATCGCAATATCCTGTTCAATCGATGCCCCACTAATACCTAATCCACCTATAATGTCACCCGCATCATTAACAATAGGCAAACCACCACCAAATGTGACAACCTGTCCATCTGTCAATGTTTCTAATTGATACCAAGGAGCCGCAGGTTGAACAAGTTCAGACAGTTGGTGTGTTGGCATTTCAAGCGCAATTGCTGTATAAGCTTTCCTTTTGGCCATATCAACACTAACAATTAACGCATCTTCCATTCGATAATGAAAAAGATGATGTCCAGCCTTGTCAACTACAGACATAGTAATCGCGACATTTTCTTTCTTAGCTGCTGCTTCTACAGCTCTTGCTAATTGATTGAAGTAATCAAGTGAGAAACTTGAAAAATAATCGCTATTTTGCTCTGTTGCCTCGCTTGTGTAACGGGTAATAATTTCTTTGGTTAGGTTGGTTATTTCATTACGGAAATCTTCTTCACGTGCCATGGTATATAAAAAATCAGATAAGCGATTAACGTATTGTAGTATTTCTTTGCTAACTGCTACCTCTTCATTAAGTTTGACAAGCAGACGTTCTGCCCGCCTTGCTACCGCTCGTGCAACGTGTAAGTGAGAAGCAACTGCGCTTTCTCCAAGCAAAATAAACTGGCGGACTTCTGGAAGCTCTTTCAAGCATTTATCCATTGCTTCTTCTAATAATTTAACATCAAACTCAGTAACGCGAATAAAATTTGCTTGCTCATCTACGTGCTCAGTAGCTAACTCAGCACAAAGGTAAAACAAAGTTTTTTGAATTTTTACTAGAAACTCTTTATTTTCTTGACTAGTTACATACTTTTCACAAAGGCTAATCTGTGCATTTAGCTCATCAAACGTACCATATGTTTCTACCCGAAGCTCATATTTTTTGACACGCCCACCATCAAAGAGTGATGTTGTTCCTTTGTCTCCTGTTTTTGTATAAATCTTCAAGCACCATGCACCTCCATATAATGATTTCATTTAACTAAAATTTTAACTTACATTATTCTAATTCGCTAAATAGGTTTCAGATCTTAGTGGAATCCATTTTTTGAGAAATGCCCTAACGTTATTAGAGGACACCTTTTTGGCGAAAAGTGAGCAAAAAGGTACTCTAAAGCCAATGAATTTCCTATTTATTCAGGCTGGCGGACACCTTTTTGGCGAAAAGTGAGCAAAAAGGTACTCTAAAGCCAATGAATTTCCTATTTATTCAGGCTGACGGACACCTTTTTGGCGAAAAATGAGCAAAAAGGTACTCTAAAACCAATGAATTTCCTATTTATTCAGGCTGGCGGACACCTTTTTGGCGAAAAGTGAGCAAAAAGGTACTCTAAAGCCAATGAATTTCCTATTTATTCAGGCTATCGGACACCTTTTTGGCGAAAAGTAAGCAAAAAGGTACTCTAAAGCCAATGAATTTCCTATTTATTCAGGCTGACGGATACCTTTTTGGCGAAAAATGAGCAAAAAGGTACTTTAAGCCAATGAATTTCCTATTTATTCAGGCTGGCTGTCCTTAAATTTGGGGATTTTGAGGGAAATAAGGATATTTTAATTATAATCTCTATACTACAACCGCTTTTACAAATTAGAATGGCATGAATTTTACTTTCAGCTACTCGAATACTTCTAAGATGTGAAGTGTGAAATATCACTGGTATTTCACGAGCTAGCATTTCACAAGCTAGCACTTCACAAGCTGGCATTTCACAGCCTCAATCACTTATCAAAGCTATCAATAATCGCTATAATTGCCAAATCAATCACATTGTCTTGAGTCTCAAATGCTGCTCTAGCTGATGAACCCCTTGTTACAAGGACATATTCACCAATACCAGCACCGACCGTATCACATGCAACTTCTTCAATTCTAGTTATTTCACCATCACTATTTATTGGCTGAATAATCATTAATTTCTTACCGATAAGCGTATCTTCTTTTTGTGTTGAAACGATGCTTCCAGTTACTTTTGCTATTAGCATCAACTTCACACCCTTTCAATTATATCAATTTGTTTTTTCTGTAAATCCTCATATGCAAGGGAAGTCATGAGTTGCTTCTTATACTTACAAAGCGTACTGCCTAATTCCAATAATGCAACATCTCGGTAACAAATAACGTTATAAGGAACATGTACTAGTTGGCTGCCGTTAATTGAAAAAATGGGATAGCCTAACTTGTTGATCTGCTCATAACAAAACCACGGCTCGCCTGAATCAAAAAGTTCCAGTTCAATTTTAACACCGTAAGAATGAGCACGATCTAACCAGTCCTGCTCTTCATTTGCTTTACCACTCAGTAGCAGGTCTAAAAAAATACGATCAACACCTTTGATACGCACTGTTTTAGCTTTGATGAATAAATGATCACAGTTTTTGTTCATTTCTTTAAGTGCTATGCTTAGCACAGTTGTTTCACGAATTTCCAGTAGTTCTATAATTCGTTTAACAAGTCTTTCTAACATGATCTAATGCCTCCCATTTTAGGTAGCGTCAAGCACACTGCCTAAGGGTATCCTCTAAGCATTCATAGCAATGCCATATGGTGTTACTAATTCTGGAGAAGGAGGATGAAAAACGCTTAGATTTAAGTAATCTTCAAAAATCGTACAAAACTCTTTGCCAGTTGTGGCACCACCAACCAAATAAAGTTGTTTGCTTGGCATGATTTCAAGATGTTTCCTAGTAATTTCTGCCATTTTTTCAACCGTTGGCTTCATAATATTAAAGTTTTCACGCAACTGCTGCTTCCCACGCTTTTTCAACTCTGCTTCCTCAGGACTAATTCCATAGTAGCCTGCCAACACAAGGGTCATATGTGAGCCGCCTGTTGGTTCATCAGCTGTATAAATGACCTCACCATTTTTAAAGACACTAATACCTGTTGTTCCACCACCAACATCTACAACAGCACCGTCCATAATACCGAGCACTGAAGCTGCAGCAGTTGGTTCATCAACAATGGCAGTAACTTCCATTTCCAAACTTTCGACAACATGGGCAACTACTTTTTTATTATTACCGATAGTGCCTGGTGGAACGGCGCAAGCAGCATGGGTTAATGGAGCTTGCAAACATTTCTCTGCCCGCTCTTTTAGACGCCTTACGACTTCTACTGACTCGCGATAATTTACAACCAGACCATCACGTACAGCATTTGCATATTCAAACGCACCGAATAATGGCTCATCATCTTGATCTAAAACAACAAGAACAATTGAAGAGGTGCCGAGGTCAACACCAACCTTCAATGAGCTTTCTTTTGCTACTGGTTGCTCTTCATCTTGGTTCATAATATCAGCTAATTTTTGAATTTTTTTAATGACTTGTTCCATTTTTTCACCTTAAATTTTCACAATGGTCGCAACAGTACTTTCACTAACATCTGCTGCATTTGCTTCATCTATATCAATGTGAGCCTCAAGCTCAAAATCATCATTCACACGTACTACACAACCTTGAAATATAAGCGAACGATCCTCCGACTTCACCTGAAGGGCAACTTCTTCACCCTCGGTAACTCCTAGATCTCTTGCAACATTTGTTGGCATATGGATGTGACGCTTTGCAACAATTACACCCTGTTTTAAGGTAACTTCACCAGCATCAGTTTTCAGTTTAACCCCAGGTGATCCATGAAGCTCACCACTCATCCGAATCTGCGCAGGAACACCAATGTTTCTCGCATCCGTTTTGGAAATTTCCAGTTGTGTTTCATTACGAAATGGTCCAAGAATTCTCACACGGAGAGTTTGATCTTTACTACCAATTACAGTTACCGTTTGCTCTGCTGCAAATTCACCAGTCTGCTTTAACATCTTCATAACTCTTAAATCTTCATTCGGAAACAAGATTTTAAAATCAGCTTCAGATATATGCAAATGACGACCCGAAACACCAATTGGGATTTGGGTCACCTGTTCTTGATTAGCTACATGCGCTAAAACTAACTCCTTAACTAACTGCTTTAATACCTCGCGCTCCATCTATTAAAGACCTTTTGGTAATAAAGTTTCAACTTCAGAGTGTGGACGCGGGATAACATGAACGCTCATTAGTTCGCCTACGTTTCTCGCAGCAACTGCTCCAGCATCAGTTGCCGCTTTAACAGCTCCAACATCACCGCGAACCATAACCGTAACTAAGCCTGATCCAATTTTATCATAACCTACTAAGGTTACATTTGCAGCCTTCACCATAGCATCAGCTGCTTCAATTGCACCTACTAATCCTTTTGTTTCAATCATACCTAATGCATTACTCATTCTAACCTTCTCCTTTTTTTAAACCTAATTTTTCTATCTGATAGTGAAGACAACTCGTTTTAAATTCACCTTTTTTTCGCGAACAACGTGGATCATGGCACAGATTACAAGTAACTCTTAGCGCTTCCTCGGTCTGAGCTTCTGGCACTTCACTAGCTTGAATTTCCTGCACTTCTTCAGTCAGAGTTTCTGGCACTTCTTCAACCTGAACCAAATCCTCATCAGCTTTAACTTCTTCCCCAACCACTTCATCATGAACTACACTTGCTTCCTCAACCACCTGATCAACAGCAATTTCCTGAATTGTTTCTACTACTTGGACATTTTTCAAATCTTCTTTATCAACATTTTGTACTATTACATCAGCTTCAGTACTAGCTTTATGTTCGGCATTTTCTTCAACCTTGCGGAGTCCAAACATTCGAAAAACTGACTCCTCTGGACGAGCAATTACTTTTTTAGAGATCAAAACATCCATTCCCTTCGCAATAGTAGCACCAGCATCAATTGCTGCATTAACAGCATCTACACTTCCTTCTATTTTCACTGTCATCCAACCATTTCCTCTTGCTTCTTCAACTGCTAACAAGCGAACATTTGCAGTTTTTACCATTGCATCAGCAACTGTTATAGCAGAAAGTAGGCCAGCGACTTCAAGTAAACCTAATGATTGGCTCATAAAACAACTCCTTTATACTAATTTAAAAGGGATTCCTTTTACTAAACGTGCTGCATTAGCCCCCAAAGCCCGCAAAAATTGTTTG
>Ga0123355_10005632_pt1 | contig 18381 bp, 11 predicted proteins | sample TergutEmb28metaG_3_FD_89872 | JGI IMG/M metagenome (GOLD analysis project Ga0123355, IMG submission 89872) | Embiratermes neotenicus P1 segment gut microbial communities from Petit-Saut dam, French Guiana - Emb289 P1 | ecosystem: Host-associated > Arthropoda: Insects > Digestive system > Gut ... | reverse complement strand
TTTTGTTCGCAGGACCTGTACGTCTACGCCCGATACTAATGACTACACTTACAACTGTCATAGGTCTCATGCCTATGATGTTCGCCACAGCGGAAGGCGCAGAAATGCAACGACCACTCGGTGCGGTAATCGTGTTCGGACTTTCATTTTCCACGATGATTACCCTAATTCTTATCCCAGTTTTATATCTGACACTGCACAACATTCGCAAGAAACTCAAAACAAAAGGCTCGGGTGTCAGCGGTCTTACAAGCACGGCTGCTGTAGACTAGACACTTCTAACACACTCATGCTTTAGAGCATATAATTTTCGACTATCTTTTGAAGCTTATACAAGTAAATGGAGGACTATAATCTATGAAACGCATTATCTCATCTGTACTAATACTCTGCCTTATCATCACAGGCTCTGCTATGTTTGCAGTGCCTGCCGAAGCTGCCCCCACTGCACCACGCAATCAACAAAATCTAAGGCTAAATCACGCTGACATTGAGCAGGAGGTTCGGCGCCACAACCCAATGGTAAGAAATAACGCTATCACCGAGCAAGGTCTCAGAGACTTCGTCGGAACACCAAGAATGCTTGACTCTATGATTGCCGGGCAGAATGCGCTTCTTGCAATGCAAGCCCAGACCCAGTCTGTGCTCACGCAAATAATGCTCTCACCGCCACCTGAAGATCCTGACCCTGTAAGAGACGGAATCATCATGTCGCTTATGAATGACGTTGCTTCAATGGAGCGTGACATAATGCAAATGTCTGCTCAGATAGATCAGATGCACTCTGACCCTGTTCGCAACTCAGTAAGCCGTGGTGTCCAACAGATAAATAGTGCAAACAGACAGATCACCTGGGGTGTCGAGAGCATGTATCTTGCTTATCACACACTTTCTCGTCAGATTGAACAATCAAAAGAAAATCTGGATGCGCTAAATCGCAATATTGCAGTCATGGAACGCCGCCAAGCTATCGGGCACGTCACCGCTCGTGCAGTACAGAATCTCAGAACCACTCGCACACAGCTTGAAGCCGGTATAGCAACCATGGAAAATGAACTCGATAACCTTAAAGGTCAGATCAACTTAATGATCGGCAGAACATTCGATGCACCGCTGCAAATAGGCTCACTTCCCGAAGCTGACAGAGCGTTTGTTGGTTCACGTGATTTAGTAAGAGATCTAAGATACGCCAGGAACACTAACTCCACAATCAATATTGCAGCCATCGACATAGCTGAAAATGCCTCGTCATGGGGCGAGACTGCTATGAGACAAGAGGCAATTGCTCGGAACACTTATGATAACGAAATCAGATCACTTCCGCAGAGACAAGAAAGCCTTCTTAGAGCTATAAATGACAGGCTTACAACTCTTGAGCTTGCCGAGGAACAATTAGAGCTGATGGAAGAAGCTCTTGAGGAAACTCAAAGAAGATTCAACCGTGGTATGGTCTCAAGAGTCGATCTTGAAACCGCACAGAGCGAAATAAGGCTTCAGCAGATAAGAATAGAATCTGCCGATGCCGAACTCTTTAGTGCTATCAGGCGATATGAATGGTTTGTAAGAGGACTCAATATATAGGGTGAGGGGATTCGAACTCTAAAGCATCTATAAAACATCTATAAAACAAAAGCACAGAGGCAGACTCACGTCTGCCTCTGATATATTATATGTCGTTACTGATAATTGTCATACACCGCTGCGAGAAGCCTCTCGGCAACGGGCTCGTCAATAGGCACCGGGCATAATGTAGACAGATAGCTTATGGCAACATAGTTCTTAAGATCTAAAACTTGCTCACGTGTAAAGCCAAGCTCCTTAAGCGACTTTATACCAACCCTGCGTATAAGCTCACGCACTGCATCAGAAACAAGTATCCCAAGCTGCTCAGGCGACTCAGTCCCGGTAAGCGCAATGCCCATCGCTTTGGCGATTGCAGCTATACGCTCCGGCACTTTCGGTGCGATAAGCTTAATCGTCTCCGGCAGTGCAATCGCACAGCCATACCCATGTGGTGTATTAAAATACACAGCCATCGCATCCGCAACCGCATGCCCGACATGAATAACCGGGTTATTAAACGCAAGCCCACCCCAGTTTGAAGCAAGAGCCATTTCGCTGCGAGCTTCAATATTATCCGGCTCATCGCAGCACAGTGCAAGATTTTTGGTGATTTTTTCAATCGCAGCCACGGCAAAAAGATCGCTGTGACGGTTGCTTCTAATAGTCGTCATTCCTTCGACAGCGTGGGCAAATGCATCCATTCCGGTAATCGCCGTAACAGTCTTAGGAACTGTCACTGTAAGCTCCGGGTCAACTATCGCAAGCGTTGAATTGACAAAGACACTCCACTTAGCATTCTCGTCCGGCAGGGTGATAACAGAAACGGTTGTGCTCTCGCTTCCTGTTCCCGCAGTCGTCGGGATGAGGAATAACGGCGCTGTTGTATCCACGTAAATCGGAAATGCGACTATATATTTGGAAACCGGTCCGGGATTGGTCATAAGTATTGCAGCAGCCTTCGCTGCATCGATACTGCTTCCACCACCGATGCCTACAAGGCAGTCCGCTCCGGCAGCCTTCGCCGCCTCTCCGGCTGCATCAACAACGCTATCTGTCGGGTCCGGTATAACTCCATTATAGACTGCATACCCGACTCCGGCTGCTTCAAGGCTTTTTATAGCCTTGGCTACGATTCCCACGTCCTCAATCGCCTTTTCACAGATAAGCAAAGCTTTTTTACAGCCTTTTTCTTTAATTTTTTCACCGAGAACCGATATAGCACCGCACCCGAAGATTATGGGCGACGGCATAGAAAATTCATGGTACATAGTTTTAACTCCTTATCAAAGCGGACTTCCGCCCTTATCTCCGTTTTAGTTTGGGGTCTAGTGCATCACGAAGTCCATCGCCGAGCAGGTTAAAGGCAAGAACCGTCACCATAATAAACGCACCCGGAATCGACATGAGCCACGGCGCAGTTCTCGCAAGCTCCCTTCCCCACGAAACCAGCGATCCCCATTCGGGGGTCGGGACGGGGATACCGAATCCGAGGAACGACAGGGACGATCCAATTATAATTGCCATACCAAAGGACATTGTCAGAGTCACGATAACCGGAGCAAGTCCGTTAGGCAGAACCTGTGTAAATAAAATGCGTAAAGATGAGAATCCTACCGCCTTCGCTGCCTCGACATACTCATTGTTTGCAATCTGGAGTATCGAAGCTCTTGTAATTCGTATGAATATCGATATGGCAGGAACACCTACTGCAATAATCAGATTACCAAGACCTATTCCCAACACGACCATGATGACCATGCCTAGAAGAAGCCCGGGTATCGATGAAAGAACATCTGAGAAACGCATGATTACATGATCCGCCTTCCCACCATAAAAGCCCGAGATTGCCCCTAGAGGAGTGCCGATAACCATAGCAAGCACAGCAGCACCGAATCCGATGGCTAGGGTATACCGTGAGCCATATATCACACGCAAGAACATATCTCGTCCCATACGATCTGTTCCGAACGGGTTCTGCCATGTGGGCGGGCTAAGGGTGTTAGCCATGTCAGGCTCTGTGACCATCTCCAGCGTTACGAAAAACGAAGCGATTACAAGCAATACCATAGCACAGAGAATATAAAATCCAACCATTGCGCCGACATTCTTCTTCATATGATGGTATATCTCACGCAATTGACTGCGTTTTTTGTTTGTGCCTATATAACTTTCCACTTTATCCGTATCCGGCTCGACTAATCCTTCCGTCTCCTTCGTGGCTGAGCTCATGCTCGGCACTGTGTCGGAAGCCGATACACTGTCAGACGAAACCACTGCTGCGTATACGGGGGTATGTGTTTCGCTTTGCTCCGGTTCCCGGACTTCGGTTTCAGCTTGTATTGACATGATTGGTGCTTGCTCAATCAAAGAATCGTCATCCGCTTCAATAGATTCAGGAGAAGACTCAACCGCATCTACTACAGCCAAAGGAGTAATAACAAGGGCAGGCATCTCGGATGCCGAGCTCTTTTTCATCCTCTTGCTACGTACATACTGTGCCTTAATCCTCGGATCAACAAACACATACAGCAAGTCAACGACGAGCTGCAATATGACAAATATGATAGACGACATTATGATAAAGCCTGTCGTCTCCGGCACATCCCGGTTACTCACAGCTTCAACGATTGATCTACCGATGCCGGGCCACGAAAATACTGTTTCGATTATGACAGAACCGGCAATCTGATTGCCAAGCCCTGTTCCAAGCATGGTTATTACCGGTATCCAGGCATTTCTGAGTGCATGCTGCCTTATAACCGCTCTTTCGGGTACTCCCTTCGCCCTTGCGGTACGTAGGTAGTCAGCCTTCAAGACCTCAAGCATACTGGATCGGGTCAGTCTAGTTGTAGTTGCCATAATAACCAAGGCACTACAAAAGGCGGGCAGAATCAAGCTTCGTATACCGTCCCTCATTCCCCCACCCGGGAACCAGCCGAGCTGTAGCGAGAAGATAAGCAGAAGCATAAGCCCCGCCCAGAACGGTGGCATTGACATACCCACAAGTGTAAGTACGCTCATTGCGTTGTCTGCTAATTTTCCTGCACGTCTAGCAGCGAATATTCCTGCCGCAACCGAAATGACTGCGCCAATGAGTAGTGCGGAAAAACTCAGAATCAGCGTATTCGGGAGCCTATCCATAAATGTGGTGAATACGGGAACTCCGGTTATGTCGGACGTTCCCAAGTCCCCTTGGATAAGGTTTCGCATATATAAGGCGTACCTATATATCACAGACCGATGAAGGTTGTGAGCCTCTCTTAGCTCTTGAATGTCCTCCGCAGTCATGCCATCGACTATCAGAAAGTCAAGAACAGAACCGGGTGTCAGTTCCATCAGCACGAACACAATGAACGAGACGGCGATAAGGACCGGTATCATCATCAGTATCCGACTTGCTACGTATTTGTACAAGTTATCGTGCCTCCCCTAAATAGTATTTCCCTGCACTAAAATATCGGAAACGTCTTTATGACGAAAAATGCAACATCTTCATCTTCTTACATGCGGCATCTATGATGCCGCATGTAAAGATTGGATTTATAGATGCGGGAGGCTTGCGGTGTATGCCTCCCGCTTACCATTATTAACATACAGGGCAGTGTGTGTACATTACCTAAGATGCAGCTTATCCAGCAACATCAAGATCAAAGAACACGTTTCTGAAACATACAAAAGTAGTCTCAGGATTATGACCTATTCCACCTACGCCTCTTGCTTGTATAGGACGTGCAGTGTTGTATACCAAGATGATCTTCGGTATATCCTCAGTGACGATCTCCTGGACTTCCTGAGCGATAGCTCTGCGCTCATCACTGTCTGTGATAGTAAACATCAAGTCAAGCAGTCTATCAACTTCAGGATTGTTATATGCAGATCTTGCATTAGCTGAAGTAGAGTGTAGCACCATTGTATTCATGTCTCTAGCGTTACTCGTCAGGGCAGCCCAGTGCACAACCATTGTATGTGTAGCATCAGGACCCATTGATGCAGCATTTAGACCTGCTCCATCGAGCTGTTGGAAGTCTACATTGATACCAATTCTGCGAAGCTGATGTTCTATCATCTCTGCAGCTCTAATCATTGGTGGGTGAGAGGCAATCATTTCGATTGGCTCACCATTATATGACGATCTTGCAAGAAAATCTCTTGCCAAGTCCAGGTCAAACGGAATCTGCGGGATACCATCGTAATAGTAATCTATTCCTATGCCCCAGATAGTTCCTCCCTCGTATGGAACTCCTGCTTCTCCCCATCCATATGCAGCAATCGGAGCTCTTTCAAGGGCATGGGCTACAGCCATTCTGAAATACCACTCACTTACAAATGGCTGATTCATGTTAAATGCGATAAAGATCGGAATAGTAGTCTGTACAATGTTGATTACGTCAAAATCCGGATTGGCATCAAACAGCGCAACGTCTTCCATAACAACTTCCATAGCGACTTGGCTCTCGCCGTTCATCATCATAATCGTACGGGCTGCTACTTCCGGTACAAAGCGTATATAGACAACCGGAGTTGGAGGCATCTCGCCCCAATAATCTTCAAAGCGCTCAAGTCTTAGATGGTCACCGGAGACCCAGTTTCCTACACGGAACGGACCGGTGCCTATTGTAACACCCTCTACGTGGTCTGCGGTCACAGCTCTTTCGCTGAGTATGCTTGAGGATGGATGTCTAAGCTGATGCAAAAATACGACATTGACAGCATCCAGTATAAAACGGATGGTAAAGTCGTCTATTACTTCGACGGTTTCGATGTTGCCCCATAACTGACGGTTCATTCCGGGCAAGTCTCTACCATATTCAATGGTGAAATATACATCATGCGCCGTCATCCTGTCGCCATTATGGAAGTATACGTCGTCACGCAGGAAGAAAGTCCAAGTTTGGTAATCATCCGTTTCCCATCTCGCAGCGAGACTGGGTAGAAATTCACCATCTACAAGGCGCACGAAAGTATCCTGAAACATGTTGACTAGCTGCAATGGCGGAGACGAATTGCCGACGGCTGCGGTGAAGATATCGATGGAAGGAACGGCAATTCCGTGTGAAATGATGTCTACTACATCTGCCAGGCGAGCGCCCTCCGGGGGTGGCTCAGCGGGTGGCAGGGCTGGGGGTGTGGGTGCTGCCGGGTCTGTGGTTGCAGTTGGTGGTGTGACAGGATCAGCGGGTGCCGGTCCTGCATCAGGTGTGCAAGCTGCCAGCAGTGCCAGACACATTGCAACGGTTAAAGTCAGCGCTAAAAGTTTTCTCATTTTCATATCCTTTCTCCCTACATTATTTGTGGTCTCTGCGGAACGCTAAAAATCTAGTGAAAGTAGATATTTTGCGGATACATAAATACCTAGATTTATAGCATTTATATACGAAAATTTTATCAAATTACCATCCCTATGGGAAGCACCTATTTTGTGCAGGGGGTGCAACAAATCATTGCGTGGTTGCTGCTTACGGGTATCTTAAAAACAACAATTTGTAATCTCATCATATCTTTTTGTCTCTATGCTCAATTACTAAATCCCAAAAAGCCTTTGCATAACTGGAAAGGGCGGTATTCTTTTTCTTGATAATATGAAGCGACCACTGAAGCGAAGGTTCTTCAAACGGAATGGCGCATATATGCGGACTTTTGAGTTTTTCGTATAGTGATAAAGTCGAAATCCCGACACTTTGGGCATAAGTTGCCATATGAAAGACAAGGGTGCTGTCGGTAACATACATAGCGACTAAAGGATTAAATCCGGCACGGTTGCAGGCTTTATAATAATTAGAAAAGAGCTTCGTTGATTGGTTGCGAATAGTCACGGGCACATCTTGAAGGTCTGCAATAGCCAGTTGCTTCTTTTTGGCAAATGGGTGGGTTTTGTTTACAACCAGAATATTCGGTATGGATAAAAGAAATTCCGAATCAAACTGAGTGTCGTCTATCGGACCCGGAGTCAGCGCAATTTCAGCTTTTCCGGCTAATACCGCAGATTCGCAGTTGTAATCGTCGGCATCGGTTATTCTTAAGCCGACAGAAGAAAATCGCTCCATATATTCCGCAATCGGATTCATGGCAAATTCCTGAATCGATCCGGGAGCAACATAGACCTCAAGCTGGGCATGGCTTTCGAGCAAAGATGTCAGTGAAAAAATACATTCGTCAGCCAGATCCACAATTTGCTGCGCATAAGTAAACAGCAAGACGGCTTCTTTGGTAGGCTCAACACCTGTTGCCGTCCTGATAAACAGCTTACATGACAGTTCGTTTTCGAATCTAGCAATAGCTGAGCTGATGCCCTGGCGGGATATGAATCCACTCTTGGCTGCCTGAGCAAAGCTCTTGCATTTGTAGACCTCTATGAAGATCTTTAAAGTATGAACATCCAATACCCTCACCCCTTCGCTTGTAATACGGGATTTGTCCTTTTTATAATACAGGATATGCCCCTCAGATGCAACATATTACTGCAAGCTTGCAAAAATGTGTTGCTTTCTAAGAAACAGCAGTTTGTGTATAATTTTAGCGTAACATTTTGAAATAAGTTAAAAACAAAAAGGTGGAATTTAGATGACTGAACGTGAAAATTTGTTTCATGTATTGAAGATGACCGGTAAGGCGCAGTGGGCGCCAATAATGACGGATTGTGCCCGCATCTTAACACCTTCACCTATTGGGGATCGCCCGATGCCTGTCGGCACAAACGACTATGATTGGTTTGGCTGCCACTGGAGCTATGACAAAGAGCTGGAAGGATATATGCAGACACCGGGATATCCGCTCCCGTTGACTGACTTGTCTAAATGGAAAGAGCAAATCAAATTCCCGGACTTGGATGCTTTGGATTGGGAAGCCGGCGCTAAGAGTGACCTTGAGGGGCTTGACAGGGAAAAGCTGGCGTTACATATCTTCACGGATAGTGGCGCTTTCGAGCGCTTTAGTCAGCTCTATGGAATAGCGGAGTCATATATGGCCCTATATGAGGAGCCGGAGCTATGCTTAGAGATAATGGATGCGCTGACCGATTTTCGTATTCGAATGTATGATAAAATAGCGACTTACTACAAGCCGGACATGGTGGTCGTAATGGACGACCTGGGCTCAAGCAACGGCCCGCTCATATCCTTAGAAATGTATAGAGAATTCATAAAGCCGTTTGATAAGAAAATCATACAATCCATACATGACAATGGCATATATGTAATGTATCACAGTTGTGGATGTGTAGAGAATTTCATTGAGGATCTGATCGAGATCGGCGCTGATGCTATACATCCGCTTCAAGGTGGCGTTAATGACCAGGAGAAGATTGAGTCACTTTATGGCGACAAGATTGCTTTCTGTTGCTGCCTTGATAATCTTGTTCATATGGACAGCAGTTCCGAAGAAGACGTGCGCAGCGAGATGCGACGTGTGCTTAATTTGTTTTGGGATAAGAAAAATATAATCGTACAGCCGAAGTCATATATCCCGCAGAATGTCAAGTATTTATTGGACGAAGCTCGCAGATTTAATGCAGAGCTTGCGACTAGTGTGCCGGTTTTTAAATAGCTGGACTGATATTGCCGTAGATTTTTTCGTCTGGCGAGGCAAAAACTCGCAGGAATACCAGTGGTCTTTCAAGAGTTTTTAACGAAGTCAGGCGGAAAAAGATGCGGCAAGAGCGGTCTAGTTATTTGGAAACCGGTGCACTAGGTAAGCTGAGGGGAACACGGCTCCCCTCAGCTTATAACAACTCTCAGCTCATTTACAAGCTTGTTTATCTTGTATTTGTGGGTAAAAATATCAGTTTCAATTGCCAAAAAATCATTACTTCCCTTCAAGTAGCCGCTGAAAATATGCGGCGCTTTTTCAATTTGCCTCTCCTCACTTTGGGTACAAAAATAATTCCCTGCCGGAATTGTCATAATGGTAGCAGTCGTGCTTGAAGCAATATGTTCAGGCAGCTCCGTAAACATAAAATGCTTCACATCATCGGACGAATGCACACTCAGAATCCCTATATCCACCAACCCGTAATGAAACAGCTTTGCATAATCATCCACATCATAATGTAATTTTAAAACCGTGCGAACTATCTCGAAAGGCTTAATATCGCTGATAGGCTTTTTGCACGGAATTATACACAAATACTTCTTTTCCATCTCACGCATATAAATTGACCCATCTTTTTGAAATTCGCTTACCGCATTTATATTATGCCTTAATTCATCAATAAACTTTAATCCCCTCTGAATAGAAGATAATTTTTCTTCCGCAATTTCTTTGCCATGTTCCAGTATATCGTAGAAATTAACCGTCTCATCTTCGCCCATAAATTCTACTAATTTCCTAAGCGGAATATCAAGCCCTACACATATTTGTATAACTTCAATCAGGCACTTTTGGTCAAATGAATAATAGCGATAACCCGAATGGGGATCGACATACGCAGGCTCTAAAAGATTAATTTGCTCGTAGTATCGCAACGACTGAATGCTCGCTTGCGTTAATTTCGCCATATCTCCAATGCTTAGAAGCTTATTTTTGTTTGCCATAAAATTTCCCCCTTGACTCTATGGTTGCCATAGACTTTATAATAGTATATGGCAAAACCAATTATAAAACAAGGGAGAGCAGTATGAATAACGCAAGAGGGCTAAGAAAGCACAGTTTGCTACTGTTGCCGGTAATTTTAATAAGTTATTTTGTGGTGGGATTTCCGGATGGAGCATTCACCATTTCGTGGGATGCTATGCAACATGGATTGGGGCTTGTTACATTTCACTCCGGAATTATACTTGTTGGATACTCGATTACTTACACATTAGCAGGTGTAGTGCTTGCATGGCTTAACCGCTTTATGAAATTGCAGACCGTCTACTTGCTTGGGCTTGTAATAATGGGCGCAGGATTTGTCGGGCTTGCCTTCTCGCCTAATTTCATAATGGCACTTATCACAATTACCATTTATGGATTCGGCACAGGCGCAATGGCTTCGAGTATGAATGCCTACATGGCAAAGCATTTTACCGCTAAGCATAACAACTGGATGCACTTCTTCTGGGGCGCAGGTGCTGCGGTAAGCCCATTGATTATGGGTCGCTTGCTTATCCTGGAAATTAACGCATATACCGATTATGTCTACGCATATAGCTGGACTGCGGGCTATGTTGCAATTGCAGCTATTGTGGGCGTGGTCGGGCTAATGCTCGTGCTAAGTATGTACAAAAACATCTGGACTAATGATGATAGCCCGGATGCAGAGGAAGCGCAAGCCGAAGTAAAGCCCGATAAAAAAAGATACTTGGTTAAAAAATGGCATCAAGCTGTAGAGGTTCTAACATTCTTTTTCTTAGGCGGAACTGACTACACAGTAGTATTTTTCACAAGCACCTTTTTTATGGTAGAACACGGGCTTTCTATTGCTACTGTCGCAATATTCTCGACAGTTTATTATATTGGCATGACTATGGGGCGCTTGATATTTGGCTGGTCGGCAAAGTATATCAAAGAGACCACTATAATAAGAATCGGTATTGTAATTGCCATTGTTGGTGTTTTGATATTATGGTTTGCAGGTAGCATTATTGATACTATGCACATCGGACCACGTGCCGTAGGCATCGTAGGCATGGCAGTAGCCGGTTTCGGGCTTGGTCCATTGCTTCCGACACTTGTAAGCGACACGTCGAATCGCTTCTCGCCGGGGGCGATCTCAAGGCTTGTCGGTTATGAGCTTGCTGCATTCGGTGCCGGCATTGCGGTGCTGTTCTTTATCACCAGCATGGTGCTGACATTTACTACATACATAGCGCTATTCCCCATCGTCTTGGCTTTTGTTGTTCTTGTTTGCATTTGCAACGAAATTCTGATACGAGCCTGTGTCAAGAACAAAGTTGGGTAGGTAACTCATTTGTTTATAAGGGGCTGTAGCAAAACACGGGCTGCCCGGTGTGCAGCCCCTACATGTTGCGATATTATTTCTTTAGCAAACCGTATTTTGTAGGGGACACACACCTGGGTGTCCCGTTTTTTCGTTTTGATACAGCTCCTTATGTAGCAGTCAAGAAAAAAAGCATATTTTACATCCGCCGATAAAATTCCTCAAGCATGTCAATGTGAGTTCGCAATGCAGATTTCAAGTCTTGCGTGTCACTTTTTTCTGAGAGTTTTCGCAAATTCTCAAAAAACTCATCTGCAATTTTTATTATCGACTCAGACAAAGGATTATCTTCCGTATTTATCAGTCTATTGGGAAAATCGATTCCCTGCGGCTCATCACGTGTAAAAAACTTTCGCTCAAATGTACCGTTTTCAATGTTTTCAGCGACTTCTCTTATATCATCTTCCGCCCCTTGTACCAGTGTTTTCAGGTGCTTCCTTGTGATGCCTGACGAGCCGGATAGAATCCTTCTTTTCGCCTCAGGAGATATTTCACCTATTGAATTGATTGCGTCAGCGAACTCAGAATCACGCTTTATAGTATTGCGAGATACATTGTATTGTTCGGCAAGCCTTTCCGCAGTATTAGAGTGAAAAGGCCCACTGTGGGCTTTTTCACTTTCCTGCACAAACTGATTGTTTGTTCCCTGCACCCGCTTATCTGCACTATAGTGCAATCCACGATAATAACTCAGTTGGATCTGATTTAAATTGCGCCTAGCCACCTGAGTGGAAATAATCCAAATAATAACATCGTCACGAGAATCAAATTCCATGCTGATTGTGTTAAAAGGCAAGTCATGCTTTTTAATAATCTCATAGCGATTATGACCATCAATGAGTATGTTGTTCCACAAGACAAGCGGATTCATGCAACCATATTCAAGTAAACTTTCTTCTAACCAAGCCAAAGTCTCCGAGTCAAGCTCAGGCAATAGCTTTTTAAATTCCGGGTCTATAATTATTTCTTGCATTTTGTTTCTCCATTCCTTAGTCTCTTTAGTAAAGAGGGTGCCGCCCGCAGGCGGCGGGTGTTTTGTTAAAGCTCTTGCATTTTCAATGTTTTCGGGCGCAGCGAGCGGCGCCCCTACAAGGGCATTGTAGCGAACACAACCCATATGTGAAACTGCGCACCTTGTTTATCCGTCGGGAGTCGAGTGTTCGACTCCCGACGGCTCTACTACTATACTGTCAATATCGTGCGAGCCGGTGTACGTGCCCAGCCGGGGGCGTCTTGAACAAAGGTCTCGGCAGCCTGGCTTCCCACGATGATTGTATTGACACCGCTGCCTACAAACATGTTGCCATTGCTGTTGACACTTCCAAATGTCGCTCTTCTGAAATCCAATGTGTCTAAGGAGCTTGTGCTATTAAACATACTGAACATACTCGTTACACGAGAGGTATCAAATCCGGACAAATCCAATCCGATAAGAGAGCTTGCTCCGGAGAACATACTTTGCATAGTCGTCACACGAGAGGTATTCCAGCTGGACAAATCCAAGCTCGTGAGAGAACTAGCTCTAGAGAACATCTCTCGCATAATCGTCACGTTTGATGTATTCCAGCCGGACAAATCCAATTCAGTAAGCGATCTGGCATCACTGAACATGAAGCTCATGGTCGTCACACGAGAGGTATCAAATCCGGACAAATCCAAACTGATGAGCGATCTTGTGTTATTAAACATATTGCTCATGCTGGTTACGCTTGATGTATTCCATCCAGACAAATCCAACCCGGTAAGCGACCCGGCACCTTGGAACATACTTTGCATGTCTGTCACACGAGAGGTATCAAATCCGGATAAGTCCAAAATGGTGAGCGAACCGGTTCCCTGGAACATGGAGCCCATGCTAGTCACACGAGAGGTATCCCACCCGGACAAATCCAGTGCAGTGAGGGAACTTGCACTATTAAACAAGTTAGTCATCCTCGTCACGCGAGAGGTATTCCACCCGGACAAATCCAAGCTGGTAAGCGATCGGGCACCTTGGAACACGGCAGCCATATTCGTCACTCGAGAGGTATTCCACCCGGACAAATCCAAGCTTGTGAGGGAACTTGCTCCATTAAATAGGTTAAGCATACTCATCACATTTGATGTATCCCAGCCGGACAAATCCAATCCGGTAAGCGATCCGGCATCCTGAAACATGGAACTTATACTCGTTACACGAGAGGTGTCCAGCAACTTAACATCTATATTTGTCGCGTTCGTAAGGTTTCTGAAAAAATCCATCAAATCCCCTGTCGCCGCCACACCACCATACCCTGCAATGTAAACATCAAAGCCTGCACCGGTGGCACTTTCCGTGTAAAACGCCACTACAGGGTAATCTGAATTCAAATGAGTTACGTCCGCTGCGGCGATGACCTGCCGTCCATTGAATGTTCCTGCTGCAAAAGCTTCCAAGTCAGTTATATGTAAATCAATAAACTCAACTCTTACAACTTCCTGCCGTTGCAAGTGCGGAAAAGTGAGGAAAGGACTGCTTGTCGCCGTGCCATTTACAAGACCCTCGCGCATCAGCGAGATGCCTCGTGGACCGGGAGAGATAATGATATTAATCAAATCCTCTGCTTCATCCGTCAGATCGGGAAATGCAAGCTCCCAACTACCGGTTGTAGCCATCTGAGCATCTGCGTAGATTGCATAATATACAGTTCCTATTGCGGGACTTATGTATGTCATCTCATTGAGTAGTAACCCTGTTGCTTCGCCGGGTTCAAGGAGTGCCGCCCAATAACTCCAACCATCAGAGTCGAGTACCCATATCTCGCCTACGGGCTTGTCCGCAGTGTGCCACTCATCCATTGTCATAATCTCAGCATCTAAAGTTTCACGTGCAATATGTGGTACGGGAGCTGTCCCCATTATGGAAATATCGAGATCCCAATCATAACTCTTGACCGTTGCTTCGTAGATTGGATTTGTCTCGAAAAAGTCTGACAAACCTGCTTCGGGTGGATAGGCATATGGTTGGTCTTTCAGATAAGGTCTGTCATCTTCCACTGCATGTGGAAGTCCTCGCCTGGTTGAGTTTGGTTGTTCGGGCGACATTGGAACTAAGCCCCAGGCATCGCCTTTCACATCCGGTTCACGGCTAGTGACATCTTTATTGAAGGTAGGCATAAAGTGCTTAGAGCCACCATCTTGGATAAGTACCCAGTAGTCACGAAATGCCGAAGGTTCGCTGTTTTTTTCCGAATACGGTAATATGACTGCCCACGTTGTGGGGTCTTCCCTATCAGCACCTTCAATCAGAGGCTGTACAATCCTGTCCGCAAAGTCCGGATCATTCGGGTGCAATTGTGCTCCGATTCCGCTCTCCATGTATTCAAACAACCGGACTCGGGCGAGGATTGGGATACTGTCTCCGAAGTTTTCTACATAAATTTCATTGTTTGCACTTTGACCGGGATACCAATTCAGTTCACCGAAGTTATCGCCGATTACTTCTTGGTCAATATGCAAGCGTCCTGTAGGCAGTTGGTCTCGTGAGACTGCACGGCCCCAGCCTTGTTGGGTCATTATTTGGAATGCATATGTTCCGGTGATGAAGATTAGTGCGGCACATATTACCGCAATAACTGCTGCGCCAAATTGTTTGAGTTTCTTTCTGTTCATGGTATTTGCCTCCCGACGCTGTTCGTTCTTGCAAATTGGTTTCAGTGTGTAAAATGTGTTGGTCTGATTTGCTACGTTCTATCTGTTGTTCGTAAAATCGTGTGGGCATCACCTCCTTTCATGTGGGCGTTGCACGCAACGCCCACACAGGGTGTATAAATGAATGTCAATGCGTGTGTTTTGCCAATTTCCCACACGCCCCTTGATCCTCAAGCCTTAAAAGCTCTGCAAATACCGGGTGAATCTTGATTTTTACAAAACACCCGTCGCTACGCGCCACCCTCTTTACATTTACAAAACACCCGGCTCTTGCAGAGCCACCCTCTTTACTAAAGAGGGTAAGGGCTATATGAATCCAAATAGTCTTGAATCGTTGTACAAACTTCATTAAAAGACGAATTTACCTGAGTATTTGTAAATCTCATAACATGCAACCCTAAACTTTCCAATAAATCTGTGCGTAGGCGGTCATATATAAGCCCCTCATCCGTAAAGTGTTGGCTTCCGTCTATCTCAATGACAAGCTTCTTTGCAGGGCATAGGAAGTCAACAATGTAGTTGTCTATTGCTTTTTGTCGTGTAAAGGAGCAGGAATGTTCTCGCAAAAATCTATACCACAATTTGTTTTCCTGCGGTGTAGCATTTCTTCGTAATTCTTGTGTCCGTAGTTTCAATTCTTTGCTATACGGCAACATTAATATTAGCTCCATTCCTTACCCTCTTTAGTAAAGAGGGTGCCGCCAAAAGCGACGGGTGTTTTGTTAAAAAGCTTGCATTTTCAATATTTGCGGGCGACCGAGACGGTCGCCCCTACAAGGGCATTGTAGCGAACACAACCCATATGCGAAACTGCGTACCTTGCTTAGTCGTCGGGAGCCGAGTGTTCGACTCCCGACGACTCTACTACTATACTCTCTCTATCGTGCGGGGCGGGTTACGTGCCCAACCGGGAGCGTTTTGAATGAAATTCTCGGCCGCTGGGCTACCTACTGTGATTTTGTTGATGCCGGAGCTCCAAAACATGCCGGCATTGTCAGTGACTCTTCCAAATGTCGCTTTTCTAAAATCCAAATTGGTCAGAGACGGTGTCTGAGTGAACATGTAACTCATATCCGTCACACGTGAGGTATCCCAACCAGACAAATTCAAAGTGGTAAGCGAACTTGCTCCATAGAACATGACGCTCATGTCTGTTACTTTTGATGTGTTCCACCTAGACAAATCCAAAGCGACAAGAGAATGTGTCTCAGCAAACATGTATGTCATGTCTGTTACACTTGAAGTATTCCAACCAGACAAATCCAAAGTGGTAAGTGCCACGGCATGATAAAACATGTAGCCCATGTTCGTCACACGAGAGGTGTTCCATCCAGACAAGTTCAAGCTTTTGAGCGAATTTGCAGCATAGAACATATAACTCATATCCGTCACGCGTGATGTATTCCATCCGGATATATTGCCTACCGTGGTTAGGGAGATTGTACAATAGAACATAGCGTGCATATTCGTTACATTTGAGGTATTGAACCCGGATAAATCCAATTTAGTGAGAGAGCTTGTTCCATGGAACATGTAAGCCATACTTGTCACGTGCGAGGTGTTAAATCCGGATAAGTCCAAGGAGGAGAGAGAGCTTGCGCCATAGAACATAGCGAACATAGTCGTTACATTTGAGGTGTCGAACCCGGACAAATTTAAAGTGGTTAACGAACTTGCGCCCAAAAATACGTAACTCATATCCGTCACACTTGATGTATTCCAACCGGATAAATTCAAACTTGTAAGTGAGCTTGCTCCCCAGAACATACTTTGCATATTCGTCACACAAGATGTATCAAATTTAGATACATCCAAGGTTGCAAGAGAGCTTGTGTTGTAGAACATAGCCCACATACTCGTCACACGAGAAGTATCCAGCAATTTAACATCTATGCTTGTAGCATTTGTGAGGCTCATGAAGAATCCTGTTAAATCCCCTGTCGCTGCCACACCACGATGCCCTGCAATGTAGACATCGGAGCGTCCGCTTGTACCGCTCTCAGTGTAGAATGCCACTACAGGATAGTCGGAGCTCGCATGGGTCAAATCCACTGCGGCAATGACTTTCTTTCCATCATATGTGCCTGCTGCGAAAGTGTTCATGTTAGGTATATGCAGGTCAATGACCTTAACTTGCGCTACTTGCTGACGTTGCAACTTCGGAAAGGTTAGGAAAGTATCGGTTGGCTCAAACGTAGAACCCACAAGACCTTCACGCATTAGCGCAATACCTTCTTTCACCACAATACTCACATTAAATGACTTTACTGTAATATTTGTATCTCCACTTACAGTCACGGTTGCTGTATGTGTTCCAACTGAAAGACCGTCTCTTGAATGCAAAGCGAATTCTGCTGTCTCACCTACTTCGAGATTGGGAAGTGATGTTGTGTTCAGTACAAAGCTCTCAGGATTTGCACCGCCAAGTTCTATGCTTAGCTCACCTGTTGGAGAGTTACCTGTATTCATCACTGTTATAACTTTGTCTGCTGATTCTGTATGCAATGCCAGTCCATCAGGGAAGCTGACGATACCATTTTCTGATAAGGTAATCTCGTATGCAGGATTTGCTATTGTATTCATCAAATCTTCGGCTTCATCGGTCAAGCCGTCAAAAGCAAGTTCCCAACTGCCGAGTGTGGCCATCTGTGCATCTGCGTAGATTGCATAATATATAGTTCCTATTGCAGGACTTATGTATGTCATCTCATTGAGCAGTAATCCTGTTGCATCGCCGGGCTCTAAGGCAGAAGCCCAATATGCCCAACCATCAGTATCAAGTACCCATATCTCGCCGACGGGCTTGCCCGCATCGTGCCACTGTTCCATTGTCATTATCTTCGCATCTAATGTTTCACGTGCGGTGTGCGGTACAGGTGCTGTGTCCATGATGTGAATGTCGAGATCCCAGTCATAACTCTTGACTGTTGCCTCGTAGGTCGGGTTTTGCTCGAAGTAATCTGATAGTCCTGCTTCGGGCGGATACGCATATGCTTGGTCTGTCAGATAATCTCTTTCATCTTCCACTGCATGTGGAAGTCCTCGTCTTGTGGAGTTCGGTTGTTCGGGTGACATTGGAACTAAGCCCCATGCATCACCTTTAACGTCCGGCTCACGGCTTACAGGGTCTTGGTTGAAAGTCGGCATGAAGTGCTTGCTTCCGCCGTCTTGGGTAAGTGCCCAGTAAGCACGAAATGCTGAGGGTTCGCTGTTTTCTTCCGAATACGGCAATA
>Ga0123355_10005631_pt1 | contig 18381 bp, 21 predicted proteins | sample TergutEmb28metaG_3_FD_89872 | JGI IMG/M metagenome (GOLD analysis project Ga0123355, IMG submission 89872) | Embiratermes neotenicus P1 segment gut microbial communities from Petit-Saut dam, French Guiana - Emb289 P1 | ecosystem: Host-associated > Arthropoda: Insects > Digestive system > Gut ... | reverse complement strand
GTAAGATGTATCATGCGTTCGCTGATGGATATGATTTCGTCTTTATGTTTGTCGTTAGGTTCGGGTGACCTACTGTCTGCGATAAGAGCTTGCACAAGTATTCGATGTAATGTGCTGTGCTGTGGATACTCTTTGACTGCTGCGCGCGCTGCTGTGATGGCATCATGCAACTTGCCGCAGTTTAGAAGCTTGCGAATATCCCGCATGTAAACAGCGGCGTTTTGTTCGCCGAGGATTTCCGCCGTTCCCAGTAATTCGTCAACGGTAATTTTGAAATAAATAGCTAAATGGGGCAACAGTTCAATGTCGGGCATATTCGCGCCGGTTTCCCAGCGGCTGACGGTTTGCGGCGTTACGCCGAACACATCGGCAACTTGCTCTTGGGTTAAATCGCGGGTTTTGCGAAGTTGTTTTAGTTTAGTGTTGAGATAGTTTGGCATATGCTGCCTCCTAGTTATTATGTTAATGTAAGTGTAGCTACCATTATAGTAAAGCATAAATCCGGCACAATATTCAAGCGCATGGTATGCGGATGTTTTGTGCGTGATGCGTGAATTTTGTGCCACGAAAAACCGCAGATACAGTAGAACTCTGTATCTGCGGCTAATAATGGAATAAATACTGTTGAGTATTACGGTAAATACAACAGCGGATTTACATGCGAGCCATCTTGGTGCATTTCAAAATGCAAGTGTGCTGCCTGTACTTGTTTGCTGGGTGCGCTGGTGCCGACGGCGCCGATTGTTTGACCGGCGGTGACGGTTTCGCCTATGCTGATATCCGGTGCGGCGTCTAAGTTAGCGTAAACACTGGTGAGTCCGCCGGGATGGGCGATAACAACTTTGTGGCCAAGAAACATATCAACCGTTATATACTCAACCTGTCCATCCGCTACCGCAACAACGGGCGTGCCGACGGGTGCGAAAATATCCAACCCGCCGTGGAATCGCCATACGCCAAGCGTGGGATTAAAGGTCAGCTCGTTATCAGCAAAGTCCGCAGGCAATTCGGCATCGACAGGACGCACAAAGAAATCGGTTGCCATAACATCTTGATATGGCTCTTCGTCAATGTTAACAACCGGCGGCGATGTGGGCGCTGCTGTCGGGGACGGTTGGGGGGCGTAAACCGGCGGCGTTTGTTGCGGGGAGGGCATTGCCGGCTGATGTGTTGGGGTCGGTTGGGGTGCGATTGCCGGCTGTGTAGGACTGGGGTTGGGCGACGGGAATGTCCACGGTGATGGCTGAACGACAGGGACATTCGGCGGCGGTGTTGGGCGCATAACAGCATATCCTGCCACGCCGGTGACTGCGATACAAAGTAATAAGACAAGATAAAAGCCTTTACCGTTTGCGAATTTGCCGGTGCTTCTTTCGCCATTATTTGGTTTATTTTCATTCATATGTGAATACCTCCGTTGCTAGTATGGACGGAAGATGTGCACTGTATACCTGTAATAAAAAAAAGCAGCGGCGTTAGCCGCTGCACCCTCGTAAAAAAACAACAAAGGGGTAACGCAGCATGACACAAAGCGAAGCATTGAAGCAGTTGGCGGAAATAGCGGAGGGGCTGAACACACCCGAGTATGTAAGGATTGCGGCATTGAAAGCAATATTGCAAGCGCATGATAAGCACACATTTCACGAGCATGTTGCGCCTATTATTATTGATGATTTGTCGGAATGAGCGGCAGCGGGTCGCACGTGAAGGCAGCGGGAGCATTGCGTCACGGTGCCACAGCCGCCGCATGGCGGCGAATAAAATGCGCCGCAGGCGCACCGCTAACCCCGCCGCGCAGCAACAAAAGCCCTGATATTTTGTATAGTTAGGGAGCAAAGCGGACAACTATACAAAATTACGGCTTTTGTTGAAGTTGCCGCATATAGCGGCAATTTGGCGCGGAATGGTAGGGCGGTCAAAGACCGCCCACCATGCGCAAGCCTGCCCCATAGTAACCTACGAGATAATCGCAAGCCACCTCAAAGCACTCTTGCGCCCACTCACCGGGCGTTGCATCATTATACCATGACACATTGCCCAACCAGTGAACCCGCTCGCCGTGCGCCATAAGGTGGTGCATACGGCAAACACTCACCAAGTTTTGCGGATGATTGCGCCCGCCTTGTGATGATCGTACCACGTGATGGCACTCACTAGCAGGCTGTTCACAAAAAATACATGTGAAACTATCGCGCTCGAAAACGATATTGCGCAAGCCTTTTTTGATTGGCATATAAGCCCCCTTTCACGGCGGCATAACGCGCCGCAGGAGTAGCAAACCGCGCAACCGCAGGAGTGGCAAAGGGCGGGGCGAATTGCCCCGCTTGCGTTAGCCCTTGACACGACAGCGGTGGCGTGGTACAATGCGACAAGCGCGTTGACAAAACATATGCGTACACAATAGCAGCCAAGGCATAACTCGCGGGCTGGAACTGTCGAGCGGGAACGCATGCACCGCGCTTGGGTATGGACGGAAGATGTGCACTGTATACCTGTATTAAAACATAATTGGCAAGTTAAGGTTGATTTTTGCAAAAAAATGCTTGACAAGCACTGCGTCGTGTGATATAATGTTTATCCACTCTGAAAAGTGTGGGCTTGCGCTTGCGTAAGATATTCTATTATGAAAGGTGGTGGTCGACTTGCCGAATATCAAGTCTGCCAAGAAACGGGTGGCGGTGACCGCTGCTAAAACCCAGAGCAATCGTGCTGCGAAGTCTAAACTTCGCTCGACAGTAAAGCGTACCATGACCGCAGCAAAAGAAGATAAATCGCTTCTTACGCCTGAAGTGGTTGCGGCAACGCAAAAGGAGATTGACCAAGGGTTAGCCAAGGGTCTTATCCATAAAAATAAAGCGGCGCGCATGAAATTGCAACTGGCAAAAGCCAGCGCGTAGCCGTATATTGTTTGTTCGTTATTACGGCAGCATATTTCACCGCTTCGGTTTTTCCGAAGCGGTGTTTTTTTGCGGAATAGCAGCAAACAGGCTCGGTTTTGCATAAACGCCGCCAAAAAACACCATACTACATAAAAATTTCTGGTTATGGTGGATATATGCTGATTTCGCTTACGCGGACGTTAATATTATATGTGGTTATCTCGTTATCATTGCGGTTCATGGGCAAAAAGCAAGTTGGCGAACTGGAGCCGATGGAGTTGGTGGTGACGATTCTTATCAGTGAACTGGTGTCGATTCCCATGCAAGATTTAAGTGTGCCGCTAATGGCGGGAATCGTGCCCGTAGTCACTATCATGATGATTAGTGCGTTGATGAGTTTCGTGTTATTAAAAAGTACGAAGATGCGTCGTATTGTGGTGGGAACGCCAAGTATTCTTGTGCATGAAGGCATTATTGATAAAAAAGAGATGCGCAAAAATAATATCAACAACAACGAATTGCTGGAAGCGCTGCGATTAAAAAACGTAACTGACGTGGCGGCGGTACAGTATGCTATTTTGGAAACGAACGGACAAATGTCGATTATACAGCATCCTAAAGACAAACCGCCTACGGCTAGTGAATTATCGGGTGATGTGAATGACGGCGGGTTGCCGGTGATGGTGGTGAACGATGGCAAGTGGCAGGACAATAATATTCGCGCGCTGGGGTTAGGGCGCGGTTGGATTGAGGAGCAGGCGAGGTTGCTTGGCGTGACGGATGTGAAGAATATTTTTTTGATGACTGTTGATGAGCAGAGAAAGATTTTTTTGCAACCAAATTGATGCTGAAACGTAAATTTTGCCCCGCAGCTTTTGTGCAAGCAAAAGCAAGCTGCCGAGTTTAGCATTTTGGAGTCGCTGTTTTGAAGTGTAGTGCAACGAAACGAAAAACCAAGCGGCGAAAAATGATTAACTCGCCGGGCAAAAATTTATGTTAAGGCTCGAAAGTCCGAATTGATGCCGCCGGGCTGTGCCCGGTGACAATCCCGGATGCATGTGTACGCCGCTGCACTCCCTGCCCGCGACGTTCAATGTGTCGGACTTCCGTCCGCCACACTGGTGCAATCACTGTTTATTTTCATAAGTTTTCGCAGAGCCCAAGCAAAGTTCGACAAATAAGGAGGCGCAATGAAAGGCATTATAGCAGGAAGTATACTTGCAGTTGTTGTAGCGTTTTGTATCATCAGTCATCTTACGGTGCTGAATGGTATTCGTGCCATGGAACGACGCATAGAAGACATAGTAACGGCAGTGGATAATCAGGACTGGCAAGCGGCTGAAGAAAAAATGTCAGCCGTTACGCGCCGTTGGGAACGAATGCGCGGGTTTTATTCGTTATTTGGGCGGCACCAGCGATACGAAGCGGTGGCGCTTGGCATGGGGTCACTGCCGTCCTTGATTGACGCGCAAGAATCTGATGCTTATGCCACGGCGATTCGGCTGCGCGAAGAACTGGCATTGTGGCGGGACGTGGAGCGATTTGGGTTACGAAATGTATTATAATAAAAAAGCAAACTTTCGTCTGCTTTTTGTTATCTAAATCGTAATTGTCCCGGCCAGAATTGTGCCGGATCTACACGTGTGCCGTTAATTCGTATCTCAAAGTGTAAGTGCGGTCCCGTTGACCAACCCGTCGACCCAACTGTGCCGATGGTCTGTCCGCGTGAAACCGTGTCACCTACTCTAACTGCCATGCTGTGCAAGTGGGCATACATTGTTGAATCGTTGCCGTGCCGTATCGTGATAAACCAGCCGTAAGCATTATTCCACTGCGCATGAGTTACTGTGCCGGATTCCGCGGCAAATACCGGCGTGCCGCGTGATGCGGGGAAGTCTATGCCGCCATGAAAACTTTGCCGGCGCGTAATGGGATGAATGCGCTGTCCGAATCGACTGCTCACAACATTGCGATACGCCGGTAACGGGAAGTGGAAACGTCCCGCTGTTAGTGCGTTATCGGGAATAGGCGGCGGGTTTTGCCCTTGTGCAATTTGCTGCTGACGTTCTGCTTCTAATCGGCGTGCTTCTTCTTCGCGGCGGAGGCGCTCTTCTTCGATGCGGCGGCGCTCTTCGGCAATGCGTGCTGCTTCGCGCGCTGCCAATTCGGCTAATTCACGCTCGATTTCATCCGCCAGTTCTTGTTCCATTTGTACCACGCGATAGTGGTCATTTTGCATTTGCGCTTCGGCGTTATTTAATTCTTGCATACGCGCTTCTAAGATATCGGACTGTGCTTCGAGTCTATCTTGCATTTCATGCTGAGCATCACGAGCTTCTCGCAAGTCATCTTGTGTTGCGCTGAGCATTTCTTTGTTATCAATAACAATTTGTGTGACAGCAGCTAAGTCTTCCATCATGCGGTTATCAAACTCTATTAGCGACCGTAAATCGCGCTGTACCGACAGCATATCGCTCAGCGAACCCGCGCCCAGCAATACGCCTAAAAAAGACCCGCTGCCCATTTCTTCCATAGCGCGAATACGCTCTTTATATTGTTGGAAAATGCGCTCTTCTTGTGCCACTGCTTCGTCAATTTCAATCAATCGCTGATAAATTTCATCATTAAATGCGTTAATTAAGTTGCGCAATGCTTCGATTTCTTCGTGGATGAGTACAATTTGACGGTTCAACGCATCAATTTCGCGTAGTGTATCGCGTTGCATGCCTTGCATGCGCTGGATGTCTTGTTCGAGTTGCGCCGCTTCCGCCAAAATTCGTTCGCGATTGTTGCGCATCTCGTCAATCTCGGGCGTGGTGGTACGCGCAGGCGCAATGCCGTCACTCAGCATACTAGCTGACGACTCCGGGATAATAACTGATAACAGCGGCGCAAGAATCATAATCAAAGCTAACAAAATAGCAATAATTATCACGATAATACGACGTTTGTTTTGCATGGTAGTTTCCTCCATATGTATACAATGATGCCGAATGACGTTTTTCAACCCGAAGCTATTTGCGTAGCAAATAGCGAGCTGCCAAACACAGAATTATAAGTCGACGTTTCGACGTGCAGCGTAGCGAAACGAGAAACCAGTCGGCGCATAATTCTGTGTTTGCCGGTTGAAAAATGCCAGTGAGGCTCGAATTCAATGTGGTGTCAGGAATGTGCTGTAGGGGACGATGTCAATCGTCCCGCTGTAAAACATGCACGATGCTAGGTGTGGTCTGTGATTTGAAAGCGGGCGACCGGGGACGGTCGTCATCTCGGACTTTTACGCCTCACTGATATTTTTCGGACAGCGGTTTATAATTTTTCGATTCTTGGTTTCTGCGCTGCCTGCCTGCGGCAGGTGCTCGAAACAGAACCTCCAAAATTCTAAACCGACAGCTCGCGCCGGCTAAAGCCGGCCTGCTCGGTCCGAAAATTATCGCTCGGCAGCAATTTATTACTTCCTCAAAAACCGCCGTATTGCCAGCGCTGTTCCCAGTGAGCCCGCCAATAATCCGCCCAAGATAAACGCAGTCAAAACCATAATATTCACTTCCGCAAAAGACGCAATGGGCATATCTTGCAGAAAGTCCATGTTCATGCCGTCAACCACTGCGTTATATATCACCATTTGCATGAAGTACGCAACCAGGCCCGCCGATAATCCCAGTAACGCTCCCTCAATAAAGAACGGGAATCGAATAAACCGTTTCGTCGCACCAACAACGCGCATAATTTCAATTTCTTCACGCCGCTCATATGTTGCCAGCTTAATGGTGTTGCCAACAATTAAAATAGACACACCGCTCAGCAAAATAACCAATGCAATGGTAATAAAGTTAGCCACATTATTCATATCTGTCAGCGCTTCTCGGATACGCGCATCGTTGCGCACATGCCCAATGCCTTCTATGGCATATATTTCTTGTATTGTCTGTTCACTTAATTCAATATCTTGAAATCGGATAATAAAGCGATGCCGCAACGGGTTATTATCCGGGTTGAGTCCGGCAGAGATAGCGGGATTTGATTCTTTGAGCGCTTCTAATGCGTCGTCGCGATGTTCAAACGTGCTGATATAAATATTGTCCAGTGCATTGATTTGTGCTGCCAGTCCGCGAGCCTCTTCTTCATTCAAGTCATCTTCAATAAAAGCAAGCACTTCGTCTAGTTGCCCCAGAGAACCAATCATTCGGTTGATATTAAATGCCACCAGTGTAAAGCTGCCCATAACTATCAAGCACGCTGTCATAATACAAATGGTTGCAACACTGGCAAATGGGTGCCGAAAAACACCTCGTGCCCCTTCTTTGGATAAATATGCTAACTCATGAGATTTCATAGACTATATTACTCCTGACTGCTGACTAACCAACATATCCGCCTTGTTTATCGCTGATAATTTTGCCGTTTTCAATGGCGATAACGCGCTTTTTGAAGTGGTTAACCAGCCCTTCGGCATGGGTAACGGCAAGAATGGTGGTGCCTAAGGAATTGATTCGCTCGAGCAGTGTCATAATTTCTAAAGAACGCGCCGGGTCGAGGTTACCCGTCGGTTCGTCGGCAATGATACATTTTGGATTATTTATTAGTGCGCGGGCAATGGCAACACGCTGCTGTTCGCCGCCACTCAATTGTTGCGGCATACGATGCCCTTTGTGTGTCAGTCCAACTAAATCTAACACATACGGCACACGTTTTTTGATTTCTTTGGGTGTTGCGCCGATAATGCGCATAGAAAACGCCAAATTTTCATGGACCGACATTTTCTCAATCAGACGAAAATCTTGAAATACGACCCCTAGTGTGCGGCGCAACTTGGGGACATCCCGTTCGCGTAAGGTGGCAATGTTATATCCGTTAACATTCACACGCCCCTCTGAGGGACGCTCTTCTGCAAACAGCATTTTTATCAGTGTCGATTTTCCCGATCCGCTCGGGCCGCACAAAAACGCGAATTCACCGTCATCAATTCGCAGTGAAACACCCTTCAGTGCCTTTGCGCCGTTTGGGTATGTTTTATGAATATCAATGAGTCGAATCATCCGGCACTCCTTTAGCCTACTTCCCTTGACTTTTCAAATACTTTTTTACCATATGCGCAACCTTAAACACAATAGCGTCATCTAAATTTCTTACATCCAAGCCGGTAATGCGTTTGAGTTTTTCTATGCGATATACCAGTGTATTGCGATGAATGAATAATTTGCGTGCCGTTTCGCTAATGCTGAGGTTTAGCTCGAAAAACATCTGTATAGTGCGCATGGTTTCTTCATCAATGGTATCAATGGCGCCGCTTTTGTTTAATTCATTCAAAAATGTTTGGCAAAGTTTTGCAGGCAGCCGGTAGATTAAGCGCCCTATGCCGAGATTGCCGTAGTAGATGATATTTTGCTCATTGTCAAATACCTTATTCACATCAATGGCAGCGATTGCTTCTTTATACGATGCGGATAATTCCCGCAAATTATTACTCGGTGTGCTTATGCCAATCACCAAGCGTAAATACAATTCTGTATTGAGTGTATCGGCAATACCCTTTGCAAGTTTATGTAAACCTTCGCCCGAAATGCCTTCTTGCACTTCTTTAATAAGAACAATATCGCCGTTTTCCAGCGCTATAACAAAATCGTTATCATGCTCGGGAAATAAGCTGAGCAGTATGTCAATGGCGGCAGAATCGTACCGCTCTATTTGCCGAATCAACAATACCGCACGTGTTTGTCCATTGTTCATTTGCAGCTCGCGTGCACGCGCCGAAATTTCGCCGCTGGGCACTAAATCAAGCGTGATGTTCTTTACAAATGTAGCGCGGTCATATTTTTCATCATACGACAACTTCGCCGAACATAGCGCAATATCAAGCATGTTACTGATGACATGGGCGTATTCGTCGTCACCTTCCACAAAAGCAATATTTACGAATTGCGAGCCGGGAGCCGGCAATGGGCGATATACATTGCCTTTATATGCTAAAACAGATATATCATCTGCTTGCTCAAACAACTCGACAATGTCATACCGGCTTTCGCCGATTTGCGACATGTCGCTGCAAGCAATAATGATGCCGCTGTTATCTATAATGCCCATTTTGCGTGATGCTGCGCTTTTGGCTTGATTGAGAATATCTTGGTATAGTTTCATAATAATGTTGTATAAAATAAATGATGAATAAATTACAAAAATGCTGATTTTTGCTCCCAGTAACTGAAAGGCTGTTACAGTATACACCACAACTCGACATAATGCAACCCTTTATGTAAACAAAATGCTGGAAGAACTGTTTGTACTTTCCTAAGTCATTGACTAATTGCCTACCTCGTGATACTATTATTTTACACTTTAAACAAAGAGGATATCTTCATGGCACTGGATGCAACCTGTCTCTCGGCTGTCGTTGGTGAATTGCACACGAACTTGGAAGGGGCGCGCGTTGATAAAATCACGCAACCCGACAGAGATGAAATTATACTTCACTTACGCGCGCGTGAATTGGGTAACGTTAAGCTGTTATTATGCACACGTGCTTCTTCGTCACGGCTGCATTTGACACAAGTGAACAAAGAGAATCCTGCAACACCACCTATGTTTTGTATGCTGTTGCGCAAGCATTTGGGTGGTGCACGGTTGTTGGCAATTAAACAAGTGAATAACGACCGTCTTGTTTCGCTAACATTTACCGGTCGTGATGAACTGGGCGATGAAACAGTGCGAGTGTTACTGTCGGAACTGATAGCCCGCAGTGCCAATCTGTTCTTTCTTGATGCCGACAACGTTATTCTGTCTTCTATGCGCTCTACCGGCGGTGATATCATGTCTGCACGCCCCAACCTTCCCGGAACGGCATATATCTTGCCGCCAAAACCTGATTTGATGGGCTTATCGCCATTATTGCGGCGTGAAAAGGAATATCGCGGCGAAGCATTTACGCAATTATTAGAGCGTAAAGAATTTGCTCCGTACATGTTTTTTGAAGGCGGCAATCCGGTAGATTTTTCGTGCGTGGATATTCAGCAGCATGGCGATAAATGGCAAGTTGAAACACGGAACACATTTTCGCAGCTGCTGGATGAGTTTTATGCGCGCACTGCCGGCAACTTAACCATAGAGCGAAAAAAAACGCCGCTAATTAAAACAATACAAACAAAATTGGCACGTGTTGCGCGCAAGCTCGAAGCGCAAAAACTTGAACTTGAATTTGCTGTCGACCGCGACATGTGGCTGCGGCGCGGCGAGTTGTTGAAGGCGAACATGCACTTAGCCCATAAAGGCGCAACATCAATCGAAGTGGATGATTATTATTGCGAAGATGTCAGCAAGTTGACAATACAACTTGACCCGCTATTATCCGCACAACAAAATGCGGCGAAGTTTTTTAAGAAATACACCAAAGCAAAAACTGCCGAAAAGGTTCTGGGTGAACAGATACAATTAGGCGAACAAGAATTGGCGTATTGGCAATCGGTTCATGAGTCGATTCTGCGTTGCGGCAGTGAACGGGAACTGGCTGACATCCGCGCGGAATTAAACCCGGAAAAGTCCATCGTTAAAGGCAAAAAGCGCCCGGAGCAATCAAAGCCGCATATGTTTATATCTTCGTCCGGTTTGCGTATTTTTGCCGGACGCAATAACCTTCAAAATGAAACGCTAACCCTTAAAACAGCGCAAAAAAACGACATCTGGTTGCACGCGCAAAAAATTGCCGGCGCGCATGTTATTGTTGAGCTAAATGGTAAGTCCATTGACGATAACACGCTGCATGAAGCCGCTGTTATTGCCGCTACGCTCTCTGCGGCAAAAAACGGTGTTAAAGTACCGGTTGATTATACGTTGGTGCGGCATGTTAAAAAAATACCGCGCAGCAAACCCGGCATGGTGAATTATGAACAATTTAAGACGGTATATGTCGATGCTGATGTGGCGGTGTTGGAGAAATGATGCCGGATGGCATCGATTGTTGTCTGAGCCTCACGACATTTTTCGGACAGCGGTTGATAATTTTTCGGTTCTTGGTTCCTGCGCCGCCTGCCTACGGCAGGTGCTCGAAACAGAACCTCCAAAATTCTAAACCGCAACTCGCGCCGGCTATTCGCCGGCCTGCTCGGTCCGAAAAATGCCGTTCGGCATCGATTGGTTGTCTGAGCCTCGCTGTCATTTTTCAACCGGCAAGTTCATAATTATGCGCCGACTGGTTTCTTGCAAGCATTTATTCAACAAACAGCGCACGCACAAGTGTGGCGGACAGAAGTCCGACATACGTAAATCTCGGGCAGAGAGTGCAGTGGTGTACGTATGTATCCGGGATTGTCACCGGCGACACGCCGGGGCATCGATTTGGTTGATAGTAATTTACCATAGCATTATTGTATACTATGGGCATGGTGTAAAGCGATGTTGCTTTTCGGGATGGGGGTGTTTTATGAAATTTTCATTATCAAACAATGATATGTTGCCTTTGGGGGTGCGGTGGGAAGGTGATTTTTATGAAGTATGCGCAGATTTTCGGTTGGTGTTAAAAGTGTTGCGGGTAGCGGCGGATGAAAGTGTTTCCCGCGCTGCGAAGAGTGTGCTTGTTGGACGGACTGTGTTTGGGACAGTGCTGCCGGCTGATGTGTTTGGTGCGTTTGGCGCGTTTTTGCGAGAGTGTGATAATGAAGAAGCTGATGAAAGTGATGATGGTGCAGGGGTAGCATTTTGTTATGAAGCAGATGCAGGGGAGATATACGCGTCGTTTTTGGCGGTGTATGGGATTGATTTGCTGACGATATCGTTTCTGCACTGGGCGGTTTTTCGGCGGTTGTTGGTTCACTTGCCGGATGATTCGGCGTTTCGGGAAAAGCTGCGGTTGCGGTCGATGGATACGAGCGGGTTGAGCGGTGAAGTGCGAATGAATGCGGAGCGAGTGAAGAGGTCAGTGCAGTTGCCAGTGAAATTATCGGCGGCGGAGCGTGATGAGCGGGATGCGTTTGAAGCGCAATGGGGCGGTGGGCGTGAATAAGAATGCAGAAACTGAAATTTTATATTCTACGCAAGTTTGTCGAATGCTGTCGAAAGTTGTCGATATGTATTGTTTTAGAACAAATTGGGCTAAGAAATAATGACATTTGTTGTTGACAATGTCGTGTTGGTGTGGTAGTATACTGCTACGATGTGGCTGAGTTGTAAACTTTTGACAGACAATTGCATAGGATATTAAGAGGGATGCTTGGCTATCATCTATTACCATACAAGGAGACAAAGTTATGAAAAAGCGCAACATCCACGCTCTCCGCAGAGGGCAACATCGACTCGAAATTGGTAAAATTACCCCCCCCCCATTCGATAGGCGGGACTGAGGGAGCAACAGCCGTAACGCGCGGCCGCGCAGGAGGTCGCCGTTTGCTTTGTATGATTGCGGCGGTGGTGATGTGTTTGGGGATGATGGGTTTTGCGGAGATGCAATATGAAATTATTTGTAATGATGAGCGGCAATCATCTGCATATTGTATTAACTATTATTTGAATGCATATCCTGAGTGTAGCGAAATTAAAAATAGATGTGAATATTATATTTTGTATGGTTGGCTTGAAAATGGTATGCCTTATCATGAACAAGTATATGATAGTCGTGTTACAGTTGCAAATGTGCGCGTTAGCTTATACGAGCCGGCAGCCAATGCTATTGTAACCTTGGATAGTAATAATTCTATTCGAATACGTGCGTCTGCTGGTGCCAGCATTCATCGGTTGGTAGTTATTATTCGAAGAGGCAACTCTGGCGATGGGCGAATAGATAGTTCGCGAGCTGTAGTAGCACCTAATCGTTCACTAGATTTTAGGCACACCTTTACAGCAACCGTTGGTGGAGTGTATCGTATTGAGGTAATTGGCCAAGATGCGAATGGTCACCGAATGCAATCAACTTATATAACGATAACTGTACCTAGGCCGAGAAATCGCATAAATAGATATAATGATAGACCTCCATATGTTTATAATGGAAGATTGGGTGGCGGGTTAAACAATGTAACTTTTTATATGGGCGGTTTATCTAATGATCGCTTTCATCGATATCAGTGGGCGTTTCAGCAAGCTGTTGACGATTGGAATTGGCTGATTACACCGGGAAGGCGTTCAGGCGTTGATTATCGCGGCGTTAACTTAAACTTTGTTCGAGCAAACAATGCATCAAGTGCCAGAATTATCGCACGAGAAGAAGGTACCGTGGTTACAAATCCAGATCTTCTTGATGCCACCGGATGGGTTGTTTTGCGAAATAACAGCGGTGTTAATATAACACAGAATATCGTTCCTTATCAATTGCGACATTTGCCATTTTTTGAACCCTATAACCTACCTTCATATACACAGTGGTTTAGAGCTTGTGTAGTAGTGGGTTTGTACAGAAATAGACCTATTCCAGAGCATCTTCTTGGGGGTCAACTCCGTCAAAGAGGTATAAGTTGGCGAAGCGCGCGCAACCCGGGTTCGACAAATAACGCAATTCGTGATGAATGGTATTATACTCAAGAAATGCGTAAAATTTTCAGTCATGAATTAGGTCATGTTTTGGGGCTTGCACATAGTAGTGGGGATCGGGATTGGGAAGAACATCCTAACCATTTGCGAAATCATGCAGGCGATGTGGGTATTTTAATGGCTCCATTTTGGAATTTGCAAACGGCATATTCGCCTACGCTCAATGATCTAATGGGCATAATTAATCACTATTGGTGGTAATGAAGGAGATATATAATGAACGTTATAAAAAAACTAAATATTCTGCTGATTGTTTTAGCTATTGGCATTGTTTTTGTCGCATGTGATAATACAGCAACACCTCATGAGTCTGAAGTAAACGAATATCTTGATTTCAGTCAGGCTATTTTACCGGAAGTAAACACATTGGGTGCAAGCATATTCGCTTCGTATAGGTTTATGGGCTCTACATGGGAGTGCTTTTATCATCATGCAGATGCTGTTGTGATTGCAAGAGTTATTAACGCTGATAGAATCAAAGAAATTCCCGTGCAAGGATTTGAGGATTTGCTTCCTCATTCTTATGCAACTCTCGTAGAGCTTGAACTAATAGATATTTTTCAGGGTGATTTGGAGCCTGGCGAAAGAATATTAGTTGGGCAATCCGGTAAAAGAGTAGACGGAATGGATCTCGGGACTGTTGGTGGCGCGCCGCTAATGCGCGAGGGTATGTTGGCACTAATTTTTTTAAGAAATACCGGACATACCTATAACCCCAGAGATCCAGAGTTGATGTATATATCGCGCGGTTATCATGACGGGTTTCCATATTTCGCGATAGCCGGTGGGTCTTCTCATGGCTTACACTTTTTTGATAGCAATCAAATATTACACTCGGCAGTTCTGTTTGCATATGAAAATGACAGGGTGTTGAGCGATGAAATTATAGATGACTTTATTAGTTATAATGATATTGTTGCTATACTTGAAGAAATTGCTGGGGAGCCAGCCTTGCGAATGTATGCGCAAGCTGCAAATTAAAACTAACGACGAGCAATAGTCGAAGCAAGCTAACCAAATAACTTAAACAACAAACACCCGTGGGTAATCCTGCGGGTGTTTGTTATGCGGCATTATAGGGAGGGGACATGTTAAAACGCAGAAAAAAGAAAGTAAATCATGGGCGGACGGCGGTTATCAACGGGGAATTGTTTTATTGTATGATGGCTGATATTGACGTATTGGAGCGATTGGTTTCGCTGCATTCGTCATTGGAAGCGGTGCGGGAAGAGGATGCGCGGGGTGTTATCGAAGCGGTGCGGATGGTGTTGGGGTTGATTGACGAGATGCTGGGTGCAGGCGCATGGGCGCGAATATTCAGCAGCGAGCGGGTGGTTAATTTACATGACGCGTTGGGTGTTATGGGAGATATTGCGTTGCAGCTGATGGGGGTGAATGATGATCAATAAAGATAAAGCGGTTTTGGAATGGCTGCGTGGGAACGATGCGCTGCGGTCGCTGCCATTGTTTGGGTTTATGCAGAATGATGTGTTTTCTTCTTGCGTGGTGCCTATGCCTTCTGCGGCGGCGCAGGTAGAATATATGGACGGGAGCCGACGCAAGCAGTATTCGTTTATGCTGCGGTTGCAAGTGCCGTTATCGCAGACATATGACGAAGTGAACACGGAAGCGATGGCGATGATGCGGGACTGGATGGCTTGGCTGGAGGCACAGGAAGAAGCGGAGAATTATCCTGATTTTGGGGGTGGTGTGTATGACTATGAAGTTCGTGTTGGTGCGAACATGCCGAGCGTGGCGCTGGCTCATGCGGATAGCGGGCGAGCGGTGCTGCAGTTGCCGGCGGTGATTGGGTACAGTGAGTAGGTATATTTGCCCGTAGGGGCGATTATCAATCGCCCGCTGTGTAACATGTATTTCTTAACGGGCGGGGATGGAATCCCGCCCCTGCGAACTGTTGTGGTGACATCGGTCCGAAAAATGACGCTTGGCATTTACTGGATTCGAGCCGCGCTGTCATTTTTCGGACAGCGGTTGATAATTTTTCGGTTCTTGGTTTCTTGCTGCCCTCTGACGTTTCGTTACGTCGCTTGCAGCGACTGCACGAAAGTCGACGGGTTCGTTGCACTACGCTGCGAAACAGAACCTCCAAAATTTTAAACCGATAACTCGCGCCGGCTATTCGCCGGCCTGCTTGGTCCGAAAAATGACGCTTGGCATCATTATACAAACGACAGTGCGAGCAATATTGCGGCAGCAAGCAGAAGTTGCAACAACATGATGGCAGGAATGCCGAGCATGAATTTATTGTGGCGGGTTTTATGGCGGATGAGGCGCATGGTGATATACATTGCTGCTGAACCGCCGAAAAAAGCGATCCACAATAGGCGCGCTTCGGGGGTGCGGCGGCGGTTTTTGGCGGCAGCGTGTTTATCGCGGCGGGTGATGATGACGGCAATGATGCTAATAATAAAAATATATGCTATTAAAATATACCAGATGGTTGGCGCAAAGCGGGTGTGCAGGGTGGAAGCGGAAGATAGAATGGCTGTCATGATGTAGATCCTTATCAGTTGATTAGTGTTTTATAATAGCAAAAAATATAAATTTTTTCAATGGGGGTGGGTATGACATATTTAATATTTAAACAATATAAGGAATTGGGGTACACGGCGGTTGCTGAAGAGGAGTTTGTGCGATGGAGTGTGCTGGCGGAAAGTTATGTGCGATTGTATATGGCGGGGTGTCTTGATCGGCGGGATGCCGCCGCAGACAATTTGATTCCGTTGCTGAATGACAATGAATTGCGTGGCATGAGCGAGTTGGTTGATTTACTATACAAAGATTATAAACAAATAAACAGGCGATTGATGTCGTTTTCTAACGGACAGTATACCGAAACGTATGGGTTGCCGAGCCGAACAACAACCGTGAGCACACAGCAAAAAGTGCTTGAATTGTTGGCGTTGTATTTCTCGGCGGATGATTTGTATCGGGGTGTGTAGCGGCAGGCAATATAAAAATAGGTAGGAGTGTTTTATGCGTGGAGCAAATGAAGTAATAACAGTGTGGAATCGATGGCATGATGACGTGATTCGGCAAGATATTTGGATGCCGCATGTTGTTGAAGGATGTGTTTGGATGGCAAGCGGCGGTCGGCGAACGGCCGGCGCAAACGCAAGCGCTGAAGACCGTGTGACGGTGATGATTGGCGCATTGGATGGATATAAACCGCCGCATGTTTGGCGGGCGCTGCAAGAAAGTGAACGAGAAACATTTTTTACGGTACGGGAAGGCGATGTGGTTGCAAGAGGAGATATGTGCGAACAATGGCGGTTGTCCGGTGATGTTGGGGATAGAATAAGTGATTTGCGGGAAGCGTTGGGGCGTGATATGTGTGTGGTGACACGGGTGGCTGATTTTAGTAGTGAAGATAGACGCGGCGGTCATTTGGTGGTGGTCGGCAGATAGTGAATCATGATGTAAGGAGGTTGTGTTTATGGCAGACAAAATAGAAATGACAGTTTCGCCGCAGGCTTTGGTTGGGTTATTTCATCCGGATGCGATGTTAGGTTTTGCGAGGGAAGTGCGAGATGGAGTGCGGCCGTTTGTGCCGTATGATACGGGTCGGTTGGCGATGGATGTTTCGGTGGAGAGTGTGGGCGCGTTGGTTGCGGCGGTGCGGTATAATGCGCCATATGCGATTTTCGTTTATCACGGCGACAGGCGCGGGGTGACATTTTGCCGTGAACGGCACCCGTTGGCAAGTGCGCGATGGAACGAAGCGTGGGTAAACAGTAGACAATAATGCAGGCATGTGCAGGGTGTAATTTTTATTTGGGAGGGATATATGTTTAATAGGGTTTGGCAATGGCTGTGCAAGCTGACAAAATCGTCGGTTGCGGCGGCGGATAAGACGGAGAAAGCAGCGGTTTTCGGGCGTAAATATGCACGGAAAAGTGCGTTGAATTTAACGGCGGTTGCGGCAAATAAAATAGCGAATATAACGGTGAGTGATTCAGATATTCGCGTTATAGCAGACAGCGAAACTGCTGCGGTGTTGCGCAATGATATGGCGATCGCAGCGGCAAAGATGAAGTTGGTTGCGACACGGGCATTGGGTGTTGGCGGTGTGGTGATGAGGCCGCGGATATATAACGGGAAGATGATGGTGGAGTTGTTTAATCAAGAGCGAGTTATTGTATTAGATTCTGTGGGTGACATGATAACGAAAGCTGTGTTTATTCTATGTGATGCAAATACAGGCGATACAGATGAATTGCGGGTTGAGATTCATGAGCTTTGCGGAACAACGTATACGATAAAGCAGCGCGTGGTTCGCAACGGAGCTTTAGTTGCCGAACTGCCGCATGGTGGCAATTTGCCACGGAGCGGCACGGCCTGCACTACGGAGCTGACAGAACTATTCAAGGAGAGCCATGATGGTGCGGGGCCGGATGATATAACCATAGATGGGGTTGATTCGATGCTGTTTGGTTGGGTGAAGTGCCCGGTCGATGACAGGGGTGACGGGGTTTCATTTTATGGCGTGCCGATTACTTACGGGTGCGAAATGCTGATTGCGGAAATTGAAGAGCAGTTGGCGATGTTGCAAAGTGAAGTGATAGATAAGCGTGCATTTATTGGGGCGGATTTTCGATTGTTTCGCAGTGACGGGCGCGGGCGTGAATCGTTGATGCCGGGCGCGAATGTGTTTAAGAAGTTTGATGCGGCGGGTGGTGTGGACGACCAGCCGTTTTTTGAGGTGTTTTCGCCGGAGATGCGCGTTGCTTCTATCGTAGAATCGGTAAATTTTAGACTGGGACTATTAGAAAAAGCGATGGGCGTTAACCGTGGGGTGCTGACGGATTTATTAGTGACAGACGGCACGGCTACAGCGATACGGCGTTCGATGCACGATACTTTTACGCTGGTAGACGCGCTGCGGGGAGAAATTGAAGCCGGGTTCAGACAATTGTTGTATGCAATGGGTATGTTGCGTCAAGCGGCTGATGGCAGCAAAGTTTTTGGT
>Ga0123355_10005630_pt1 | contig 18382 bp, 13 predicted proteins | sample TergutEmb28metaG_3_FD_89872 | JGI IMG/M metagenome (GOLD analysis project Ga0123355, IMG submission 89872) | Embiratermes neotenicus P1 segment gut microbial communities from Petit-Saut dam, French Guiana - Emb289 P1 | ecosystem: Host-associated > Arthropoda: Insects > Digestive system > Gut ... | reverse complement strand
GGTGATTAATGCCTACGAGTTGTAGACTGTACTTTGCCAAAATGTGCTTTACTAATGAAATATCCTTGGGCATGATACCAAATTTTGTACCATCCCCCCCGGTAATAACCTTCTTGTGATGGCCGCCGCCTATACCGGAGTTAAAACGAATAGCAATTCTCCCCAAATTTGCCGACTTGTGCCGTGAACTGTCTTGTGCGGTACGTAACCTATCGACCAGCTTGCCATATGTTTCTAGTTGGGAGAGTGAGTCTACACTAATTATCAGACCCAAGTTTGTTGCATACTCGAGTTCTTTTGGGGAGACATTATTTACAATAAACATAATTTCATCAGTTTCAAAGCCTGCAGCACGAGCCGCAACTACCTCGCCTGGGCTGCTTGCATCAATACATAACCCTTCGTCATGTATTATTGATAGGAGTTGCAAGTTTGTGTTTGCTTTCATTGCGTAATTGATTCTGATATTTGGATAATTACACAAATTCTTCATATCGTGACACTTTTGTCGTAGAATTAGCTCATTATAAACATATAGTGGACTAGCGTAAGTTTTCACCAACTCGCATGGGTTGTGAGTGTGGTAAAAATTCATATCTCTTGTTACGTGGTTCATGGGTATATCTCCTTCACATAGTTGTCATTAATCCCAGCCTTGCATCGAAAGCTGGTTTTGCAATTCACGCAGTTTTAACTGACGTTGCTTGTAGTCAGGTAATACATCCTGTACAATTTTCCAAAAGGCCGGTGAGTGGTTCATTTGCATGATATGTGCAAGCTCATGTACTACAACATAGTCGCTTACGTAGTCACTGCCCATTATTATCCGCCAAGAAAAATTTAACCGCTGGCTTGCTGAGCAGCTACCCCAGCGTGTTCTTGCAGAAGTGATGCCGATAGATCTGGGTTTCACGCCCATTTGCTCAGCAAAGAAAGTGACTCTATCATTCAAATATACTTTTGCAATATGACGCATGGTATTTATGCAAGCGGCCTTTATATGCATTTGGTGCAAATTGGGGGGTATGTATATGCATTTGCCATCCGTCACAATTTCTGTCATATCAACAATTTTATGCATTTGCCCACGCACAGGGATGTCGCTGCCATAGTCAAGACTTTTTGCATAGGCGGCTTTACTTTCAAGTAGCGCAATTTGTATGGAAAGTTTATCGGCTATCCAATCCCATTTATTGTTTACAAACTCGTCAATTTTCTTGATTGAACAGGAAATTGGTGCGCGTACTTCCACTTCACCATTGTGTACATATATACTAATAGTTTTGCGATTTGAGCGTTTTAGCACAACATTTATCTCGCTCATGAACTCACCAACTCTCGTATAAATTTACATGTTGTTGGTGACTCTTGTTTGTTTGTCTCAAGTTTATCCACCGTTTTAGTACTCTAGGGTTGCGAGATAATTTATATTTGGCTCTAGTTTTGGCCATGTATTAGCACCCCCAGTTGATTTTTACCGGGTTTGGCTCGTCTGGTTTTGCCACAGTCGCAAAAGATTCCCTCATTTTGATACACTCGGCTTCGGCTGCTTGTACCAAATCTTCCCATGCAGCATCAAGCCCAAGTTTGCCGTACGCCAGCGTTAGCCCTCCATAGAATGCTATTGCTATGGAGCTTGAGGAGTTGTGGATAGTGCATGCAGCGGCATCTATTGTACGGGCTGCGCCTTGGGCTATATGGTTGCTGCTTGCTTCCCGTGCGGCATTGCGACATTCGTTAATTTGCCTTTTTGCGTCGGCTAAACTTCTTTTGCCGTCCAAAAAGTCCTGCATTGCAGAAAGAGTGTTGGCAGGACGATGATCATCTTGGAAAACGCTTTGCCATAGTGGCAGCAAATGCTCCTGCGCATAGCTTATGCACCACGTCGCTATTGTCTCCTTACTCTGAGTTTCGAGCAACCTCATGAAGGACTGGATGTAGTCGGCATTTACATCGTTTAACATTTTGCGTAGCTTTGGCATTTAGTACACTTCTTTCATTAGTCTAATAATCTCTGCCTCAATTTTACATTTCAGTTCGCCATATTTTTTGTTGCAAAAATGATATTCATCGCCAAAACGTTGTTCGTGTGGGTAATACCATGTTGGTTTGGTTTTGTAAAATTCTGGCTCGTGGCCGTACCGTGCCTCTATATGAGTGTGTAGGTAGTGGTCCAAGTTCATGAGCGTGGAGTAGTTGACGCGGAGCGGCTTGCAGACGCTAATTATTGCGTCACCAATTAATGTTGTATCCAACAGATATTGGTTGCGCGCAGCAATTGGTAACTCATTCAAAGACGATACTTGCGGATAGCCTAGCAACAGGCAGTACCCCGGCAAAAATTGATGGTCGCCCATTACTGCATAGCCGCTTCTCATTTTGCAAATTAGCGTTGGGTTTTCGCCACGCTCGCAAGAGCCAATGCGGTCTAGCTTCCAGCTCTCCATACACTATGCCTCCTTTGTACCTTTCCTATGATAAGACCGTAACTTGCGGTACACCTTACCATGTACCGTATCAAATGGGAATGGTTCGCTCCCTGCCGGTTGCCCCATCAAAAGTTCGATCCCTTCGTCCACATGTGAGATTGGGTATATATGAAACATACCGTCCTTTACTGCATCAACAACCTCATCTTTCAGCACCAAGTCCCTCATGTTGCGTGTAGGAATTAGTACCCCCTGTTTGCCAGTAAGCCCTCGTGCTTTACATAAATCGAAGAACCCTTCGATTTTGTATGTTGTACCACCAATTGGTTGTACTTCTCCATGCTGGTTGATACTACCTGTTACAGCAAGGTCTTGCCTTATCGGAAGGCCTGACAGAGATGATAAAATTGCATAAAGCTCTGTAGATGATGCACTGTCTCCGTCAATGCCGCTGTAATTTTGTTCAAAACAAATGCGGCATGATAGTGAAATAGGGAAACTCTGCGCATACATTTGTCCCAAATATCCGGTGAGTACCTGTACGCCTTTTTCATGTATCGCGCCAGACATGCCCGCTTCCTTTTCTATATTTACAATTCCTGCGCCACCCATATACGTAGTGGCTGTAATGCGGGATGGTTTGGCAAATGCGTGGTCGCCAAAGTCTAGCACTGCAAGCCCGTTTATTTGTCCGACCTTTGTTCCTTCGGTAGAAATCATGATTGAGTCCTCATCAATCATTTCTGAGAGTTTTTCTTCGTACATGTTCAAACGGGTTTCACGCTTTGCTATAGCTTTTTGTACGTGAGCGGAAGATATCTTCTTGGCGTTATCCATTTTTGCCCATACAGCTGCTTCATCCAGAGTTTCTTTCACGCGGCAAAATTTAGTAGAAAGTCTATCCTGCCGTTCCGCTAGGCGGGTAGAAAACTCAATCAAGCGCGCTACTGCTCCATTATCGAGCGGTAGTGGAGTATGCAGGCTAAGGAAACGTGCAATATCAGCCATATTTGTTTCGTTCAGTTTCATTTCAAAATCAAAATCTGCTCGTACTTTGAAGAGTTTTTCGAAATAATCATCATACATATATAAAATGTCGTAATAAAAACTGCCGCCAATGATGATTATTTTCACATCCAACGGTATTATCTCTGGTTTAAGACTGCTTACCGCTACACCTGTATTAAACTCACGCATTGGTTCAGTCACAATTTGTCCTGTAACAAGTGAGCGACGCAATGCCTCCCACGCGTGATGGTTGCCAAGAAGGTCTTGTGCCTGCAAAATCAAGTATCCACCATTTGCCTTATGCAAAAGCCCGGGCTTTATTTTCATAAAATCAGTGGAGAAATTGCCGTATTCATTATCAAACTCTACTTCACCAATCAAATTTGTATAGCTTGGGTTATAGTCCAGTACCACCGGCGCACCCACGAGTCCACTATTGTCTGTTAGTAAGTTTATTTTATATCGCGAGAGTGCATCTTCCGCTGGTTTCTTTGCCTGCCAAGGGAGCATTGTGGGTTCGTCCTCATCAATATCCCCATGCAAGAAGTCTGGCAAGTTGTCCAAGATGTCTTCTTTCACCGACTGTAAGTATTGCAGTAACTCCGGCTCATTGGCAAACTCTGTCAAGATATCGCTCATATAATGCCCTACGGTAAGCAGCCCAAGCGAATAATCAAGGTCTTCAACATTGCGTCGTGTGACCTTCTCATGCTCTTTTATCTCTCGCATTGCATCGGACGCACGTTGTTGAATAGACTCTGACTTAACTGAAATAACATCTCGCTGTTCCTGTGTTAGCGAGTCGAATTGCTCCTCATTTATGACCTCACCATTTACAATGGGCAGGAAAAATATGCCTGAGTTGGAATTCTTGACCTCAAAGTCAAATTTGCGTGCTTCTTCAGCCATGCTCTTAATTATTTCTTCTTGTCTGTTTTTGAGGATTTTGACGATACCATGTTTCTTTTGCTCGTAATCACGGTCGGCAAATATTTTTGGTATTTCACTTTGTAGTCGTTCGATCAGCTCTGCCATTTCGGTTTTTAACCGTTTGCCTGTGCCGGCAGGCAGGCGGAGGAGCTTTGGGCGTTTTGGGTTGGAGAAATTGTATACATAGCACAAGTCTGGCGGGGTAGGTTCGGTTGTGGCAATACGTTCGGCATACTTTTGTGCAAAAGTAGTACGTCCTGTGCCTGCCGCGCCATTGATGTATATGTTATAGCCATGTTCCTTCATCAAAAGCCCGAATTTTATCGCCTCTGCAGCTCGCTCTTGGCCTATAAGCTCTGCAGAAGAACTTTTGGCTGGGGTGTATTGTTTGGGTTTGCAAAAATACTTGAGTTCTTTCCATGTTAGTTCTTTCATGGGCATATGATTCCTTTCGTCATTTCGTTTCAATCGAAGTGCTTCCACATTATGGCTGCATCTTCATTTGGATGCGAGTAGTAATTTTTCCTATACCCTTCAACTACAAAGCCGAATTTTTCGTAAAGGGAAAGTGCAGGAGAGTTACTAACTCTCACTTCCAGTGTCAGTCCAATTATATCCATTCCAATCGCTTTTTCAACCAGGGTGGAAAGCAGTAACGCGGCTATACCCATCCTGCGATGCTCGGGTAATACTGCAATATTGCTGATATGCCCCTCGTTTATGATATGCCGCATGGAAACATGACCTACAATATTGCCGTTCTCATCCATTGCTACAAGGCAAACGGAATGTTTACGCTCGATTTCTTCACTTATTGATGTAGTAGACCACGGGTCAGAAAATGATGTAAGCTCAATAGCATGTATTTCTTCTGCATGTGTAACATTTGCATTCGTTACTGTGAACATTGCCGCTTCCTCTCTAGGTCGAGTATGGCTTGTGGTGCGCGTACATAAAGTATTTCTGGGTTGTCTGGCGGGGTGTATCCAGCCAAAATCTGCTCCATTGCCCACACTGCGGCGGACGATGCTCGCTGGCGGTTATTGTTTTGTGGTGTGAAAGCGGCGTGTGGAATGGTGCTTTGCAAAAACTCACGATTTGCACATGCCCCATCGCCTAGAAAGATGACTGGTGTATCATTGATGATAGACATCTCTGCCAGGTCTTTGGCGGAAACCGCTAAATAATCTGTAATCCGCTTCATTCCATTGGCTACATCATCTTCATATACAGCCGCATAAACCTGTCCGCGCCGTGCATCCATAAGTGGTACAACTAACCTACACACTCCAGTACCTTTCACATTGTATGCCAGTGCATCCAGTGTAGGAACAGCAACGGTTGGTCTATTTAGCCCTGCAGCAAGCCCAAGTGCCGTAGATGCCCCAATACGTAGCCCGGTAAACGATCCTGGACCGTTTGTATATGCTATATAATCGATATCATGCCGTGCAGTTCCCGTTAGGGCGAATAGTTGGTCTATTCCTGGCATCAATATTTCTGAATGAGTCCAAGACTTCTCGCCAGTACGGGCATTGAGTATAATTTCACCGATGGTTATGTATCCATCAAGAATAGCTGCTCCGGCTTGTTGGCCAGATGTGTCAATTGCCAAAATTTTCATTGATTTGTATCTCCCTGTAATCAATATCCGAACCTGTGGCAAACTTTATCCAAATCGCGTTTTTAGGAATACTATCGCTGGCAAGCTCTGCCCATTCCACAAGCGAAACACCATTGCCATAGAAATAATCCTCGTATCCGATACTCTCCATGTCTGTAGCACCACCCTCAAGTCGATACAAATCGAAATGGTATATGGGTAGACGACCCCCAACATACTCGTTCATTAGCGTAAAAGTTGGACTGGTTACAATCCCATCATACCCAATACCCTTTGCAAACCCTTGTGAGAAAACTGTCTTTCCTGCACCAAGGTTGCCTACAAGGCAAAAAACATCGCCTTTCTTTGCCTCTTGCGCTAGGAAAAGGCCCAAGTTTTCGGTATCTGCAGCACTATAGCTTTCAACTATCATGTAAAGACCTCCTCATGCCATAACAAAAACATATATACAGTCCAAATTTTGCGACTGTTATCCTGCTTACCATTAAAATGCTCATCCAATAGTTTGAGCAACTCATGCACGTGAAAATACTTCTCACTTGTTGAGCTTGTAAAACAACTGTGTATGATGTTGTAATATTTCTCTTCACGCAGCCACACACGTATCGGTACAGGGAAGCCTAGCTTTTTTCGTGTTGCAGTCTCTGGTGGGAGATGTTTTGCAGCTGCTTTGCGGAACGCAATTTTTGTCTGCCTCTTGCTTACCTTGTGCCAAACGGGTAAACTGGCAGCTATGCTAAAAACTTTGCGGTTCAAAAGCGGCACACGCAACTCAAGGCCGTGGGCAGCACTCATTTTTTCTGCCTGTAATAATATATCATCTGCTAGCCACAGATGTATGTCTAAGAATTGCATCTTTGTAACATCATGCTCATTTTTTACCATTTCATAAAACGGTCGTGTGATATCCGTTGGGTCAAGTGTTGGCGGGTACTTTAGAATACGTGAGCGTTCGGCAGGTGAAAATATATATGCATTGCCAACAAAGCGTTCTTCCACCGTAAGTGCGCCGCGCAAAAGAAAACTGCGTCCACGCATACGTTTCGGCAGCCGTACTGCAATTCGTGCTACAATTTTGCGTAACCATCGCGGTAGAAACGTGTACGCTTGCAAGCTAAGCGGCTCTTTGTATATATTATACCCACCAAAAAATTCATCTGCTGCTTCGCCGGAAAGGGCGGTTTTTACATGCCCGGCTGCCTCTTTACACGCAAAATAAAATGCGACGGCAGCTGGATCTGCAAGAGGCTCTCCCATACAAGCTTGTATTTTTGGCAAGGCTTCCCAATATTCCTCTGTGGAAATTAGCTTGGATATATTTTTGAGTCCCAGCTTGTCCGACAAGCTTTTCGCATATTCAATTTCATTATAACGTTCATAATCAAAGCCTACGGTAAAGGTGGTGTCACCGCCATTTTTGCCATATAGTGCGGCAATGTAACTAGAGTCGACCCCGCCGGAAAGAAACGAGCCAACCTCTTCCTGTCGCTCCTGCATAATTTTTTCGACAGAATCTGTGACAACATTATCAATTTCTTCAACTGCATCATCAAGTGTGGTATCCGTAGGAGAGAAAGAAAGAGAATGGTATCTCCTCGTTATAAGTTCATTATTTTGCCACAAAAGATAATGGGCAGGAGGCAATTTATATACACCTTCGAAAAATGACTCATGCAACACCGAGTACTGAAATGTTAGGTATTGCCCAAGAGCCTCTGTGTTTACAACAGGAACAAAGCTAGGATAACCTAAAAATTTTTGCAGGTCGTTTCCAAAAATTATTTCGTCCGCTACCTGTGCATAGTAAAACGGCTTCGCGCCAAATATATCGCGCGCACAAAAAAGCCTCCCCTCGCCACAAATAGCAAACGCAAAATCCCCTTGTAATTTGTAAAGCATGTCCACACCAAGCTCGTTATACAAACAAAGCAAAGCTTCCTCAGTAGACATGGATGCATCACTGCATAACTCGTCCAAATTACTAATTTTTCCGGAAAAGAATATACGCAATTCATTGGCTATTTCTGTCGTGTTGCAAAACCCAAACAACTGTATCGCTCCCGTCTTTTGCAAAATGGAGGGTAATCAAATTCCTTAAATGCACAATCTATCCTATCACAATGTTTCACTTGTGACAAATTCTTAGACAGACTCGTATATCCGTGATAGAATGTGCGAGTAAAAATAGTTGCATATGAAATCTAGTTCCTGGAGGTTGTTTAATGACCACATCAAACAATGCTATCACAAAGGGCATGATTTTGGGTATAAGCTCAAACAAGGATGTATTTGAGCGAGGCGAAAAATACTACCGTGACGGCAAGCTTCTCTCCTACACCGCTACTGACGAGATAAGTGGCGAAACCAAGGTGCGCGCTACTATAGAAGGTCATTACAAAAATTACGAGGTTACATTACGGCTAACCGACAAAAATACGTTAATAAGCTACGCATGTTCTTGCGAAAGCCATAGTATATGGCGTGGCGCGTGCAAGCATGTAGTGGCTGCTCTTTTTGCGCAAATGGATGGACATGCGCGGTTATTTTCTGCGGGCAAAATGCGACAATACGCACATATGCTAACCAACAAGCTGGAAGAGATTATCTATGATAACATCGACGATAGTTTGGTCTTGCCTGTTTTATCACAGGGCTTTGTTGCTGTGCGACTAGTGCCGACGATATGTTGCACAGCAAATAATATATCTGTATCTCTGTCTATCGGGCGCAGTCGACTGTATGTGATAAAAAGTTTGGCACAACTTGTTGAGAGCTATAAAACTGGTGAAAAAATTGCGTATGGACAGGGGCTAACTGTTACACTCAAGCCTAGTTCTTTTGATGAGCAATCACTAAAACTTTTGGAGTATATTGTACGCGAAGTAGAAATGTATACAGAGGTGGGCAGGCATGTTGGCAAACACATGCGGCACACACAACCACGATATTTTACAAGGCGTGACATGCAACTCACGCAACGTAATATAGATGAGTTTTTTGATATATTTACCGGCCAAACACTGGACTGCGAGTCAATACCTGCAGGGATGTTTGGCGATAAAATCAAGCTTTCGGATGAAACGCCGCCGCTTGCAATAAATATTAGGCATACAGAAAACGAAACCATTATTAGTTCGCCAAAATTCACTTATCGCTCGATTGTAGCTAAAAATAATTTTTATGTGTTTCTTGAGAATGTGCTATATCGCATCCCAAAGTCTGAGGGACGTGTGCTTGCATTGCTGCTGAAATGTTTGGATGAAGCTCCAAATCGTGAAATAATTATTTCCGGAAACGACAGGCAAAAATTTCTATCTGTTGTGTTGCCACAGATAAAACGATTGGGTTTTGTTGACACAATCGAAGGCAATGTCATGGTTGTTATGCCACTTGCGGTAAATTTGTTTTTTGACAGCGATAAAAGGGACATAACATGTCGTGTAGAGTTTCAGTATGGTGACTATAATATTGACGCTTTTGCGACAGATAATAACTCAAATATAAGCCGTGACATTGTAGCAGAGTACGTGATCCGCCGTCGTTTGGTATCAAATGGCTTTTTAGAGGACAAAAAAAATGGCGTATACAGGCTATCAGATGACGATTTACTGCATGATTTTTTGCATGGCGGAATAGAAAAACTACGTGACATCGCAGTCGTTTACATAAGCGATGATTTGCAAAAGAAAACGATACAAGCCTCCGCACCACAAATTGGACTTAGGCTCTCCGGCAATTTGTTGCATGTGTCATTAGAAGACTCTGGTTACAGTGTTACGGAACTATTAGACGCTCTTGAAGCATATCGTACACGTAAAAAATACCATCGGCTCAAAGATGGGCGTTTTCTTTCGCTAGAGGACGAAACAATAAACGCTACAGCAGGTTTTTTAGATGCGATGGATGTTACTCGCAAGGAAATTACTGATGACTCTATTTCTCTGCCTGCGTTCCGTGCACTGTATGTAAACGAGCTTGTTGACACTCTTTCAAGCACACACGCTCTCAAACGAGATGAAGGTTTTGACAGATTAATTTCGCACTTTGCAAACGACACACAGCCTCAGTTTACCATTCCGCGTGGTTTGTCATCTACACTTCGCGAATATCAGAAGGCGGGGTACTATTGGCTAAAAACACTGGCATTGTACGGGTTTGGCGGTATTCTAGCTGATGATATGGGTCTTGGTAAGACGTTACAAATCATCTCTGTGTTGGATAGTGACAGGAGTCAAAAAAAACCGTCCATTGTTGTTTGTCCAACATCATTGCTATATAACTGGCAAAACGAGATTGCTAGGTTTGCGCCAAAACTCAGGACAGTGGTTGTTTCTGGGCTGCCAGAAAAACGCCACGACCTTTTGAAGTCGAAACGTGTTGATGTGTTTATTACAACCTATGATATGCTAAAACGAGATATAGATTTCTATAGTTCTTTTGATTTTGCCTACATTATTGCTGACGAGGCGCAAAACATAAAAAACCCAACTACTCGAGCGGCAAAAAGCCTCAAAAGCCTTAACGGGCGCGTACGCTTCGCGCTTACAGGCACTCCTATTGAGAACACATTAACCGAACTGTGGTCTATTTTTGACTTCATAATGCCTGGGTACTTGCACAGTGCGCACAAGTTCTCCAAGATATATGAAACTCCTATTATCAAGTATGGTGACGCAAATATTGCCGTCAAACTACGTAAACTAATTGCTCCGTTTGTAATGCGCCGCATAAAGCAAATTGTTCTAAAGGAACTACCAGAAAAAACTGAGACTGTTTTGCCGGCAGAGCTGACACCAGAGCAGAGAAGAATCTATCATGCTACGTTGCTTGAGACAGTTGGCGCATTTGATGAAATTATTGCAAAAAATACATTTGCAGACAACCGTATGCGCATTCTTGCACAGCTTACACGACTACGGCAAATTTGCTGTCACCCATCTCTGTTTTTAGAAGGCTTTGATGGAGGCAGCGGCAAGCTGGATTTGACAATGGAAACAATACAAATTGCACTGGAGTCTGGGCATAGGGTGTTGTTATTTTCGCAGTTTACCGGTATGCTTGGTCTGATAAAAGACGCACTATCAAGGTTTGACAAAACTCCCGAATATTTTTATTTGGATGGTGCGGTAAAGGCACGTGACAGATTGGAAATGACAGAGCGGTTTAATGCTGGTGAGCGGGAGCTGTTTTTAATATCACTTAAAGCAGGGGGCGCAGGGCTTAATCTAACGGGTGCAGATGTTGTCATACACTATGACCCTTGGTGGAATCCATCTGTGATGGATCAAGCATCTGACCGTGCGCATAGATACGGGCAGAAAAAGGCGGTACAAGTATTTAACATTGTAGCAAAAGACACAATTGAAGAAAAAATCATGAGCCTGCAAGAGAAAAAACGCGGTTTGATAGATAGCGTAATAACTGAGGGTGGTAGTTTCATTAATTTACTATCCGAAGAGGAAGTACGCAATTTGTTTGCATAAAATAGAAGGAGGTATTATGTTCACAAAAAAGGATCTAGTTTCAAACTTATCAGAAATTGGGATCGACCCACACGGCACTCTCAAAGTCCATATTTCGTACAAGGCTATAGGGGATGTGGTTGGTTATGCGGATACAGTGCTAGATGCTTTCATGGAGTACATGCGGCACGGGTTGCTGGTTTTTCCAAGCCATACATGGGGTAGTGTGCGCACAGCAAACCCCGTGATGGACGTGCTGTATACCCCAACCTGTGTTGGTGCATTAACAGAATTGTTCCGCAAGCGAGATGGTGTTGTGCGTTCATTACACCCCACACATTCTGTCGCTGCATTTGGTGCAGATGCAGCAGAATTTGTATCAGGTGAAGAAAAACTCACTACTCCATGTGGTAAAGGAGGTGCGTATTACAAGCTGTGGGAGCGCGATGCACAAATTTTACTGGTTGGTGTGGACTTTACACGTAACACATTCATTCATGGCATAGAAGAATGGGATGGTGCAGAGGGTACAATAAAAGCGGAGAGTGAGGACTATTACGTTATAGACCAAATTGGGCGGCGATTGCACACGCCCCAGTTCCGTCATTGTTCACGTCTTGGGTCAAGTACATTCTCTAAGCTCGAGCCATTCGCACACAGCGATGGTATATTATCGTTTGGTCGTTTTGGTAATGCCACAACTAGGCTGGTTGGTGCGCGTGATTTACGGTGCTTTACCGCCGATTTACTGAAAAATAACCCGTTATACCTTGCGGGATACTAATAAAGGAGTAGATACAAATGGATTTACAAACAACAATTACTGATTTCAAAGCGCATCTAAACCGTATGCGCATGTATGGGCAGGCTATGTCTATAATGAATTTTGATGCAGAAACCATCGCACCTGCAGGTGGTATGGTTGGACGTGCACAGCGTATGGGCTTTTTTAGTCTTGAAATGTTCAAAATGAGTACTGGCGAAGAGATGAAAGGCTTCTTGGAAGCACTTGCGCCGCATTTGGCAGAACTGGACAAGCCAATGCAAGCCATGTACGACAGTTGTAAGCGTTCCTATGACGCAGGTACAAAAATCCCACCAGAAAAAGTGCAGGAGTTTGCAATCTTGCGCTCGCAGGCGGGAGAGGTATGGCGTAGCGCACGTGAAGCAAACGATTTTGCGATGTTTTCGCCATACTTGAAGAAACTCATTTCACTTGGCAAGGAATTGCTTGTTTATCGCGCAGACGAAATCACCGAGGGCGGTGTACCATATGACATCTTACTTGACGACTTCGAGCGTGGCATGACCGTAAAAAAGTATGATGACTTTTTTGAGAAAATAAAAGCTGTTGTTGTTCCACTAATAAAAAAGGTTACAGCAAGTAATAAGAAGTTGCGCTTTGATATGGCAAAGGTCGATATCGATACACAGCGCAAAATTTCCAACATGCTTGCCGAAAAAATTGGCTACGATCTGAACCGTGGCTACATTGGTGAAACAGCACATCCATTCTGTAGCGGGTCTCATAAGACAGACGTACGTATAACTACACGATATGATGAAAGTGATATCTTCTCATCGTTTTATAGCATAATGCATGAGTGTGGCCATGCAATATACGAGCAAAGTGTTGCTGACGATATTGCTGATACCATGTTAGGTTCTGGTACTTCTATGGGTATACACGAGAGCCAAAGCCGTTTTTATGAGAACGTAATAGGCCGTAGCCGTGCGTTTTGGGACTATATCACGGACGATTTGAAGGCGGTTTTGCCGGCGGAGTATGCAAATATGACGCCGCAGCAATTTTATGAAGCTGTGAACGAGTCTAAGCCATCGCTGATACGCGTGGAGGCAGACGAGCTAACGTACAGCCTACATGTTATCATCCGTTACGAGATTGAAAAAATGATAATAGCAGGAGAAGTTGAAGTAGACGACTTGCCCGCATTGTGGAACAAGAAATATGAAGAGTACCTAGGCGTTAGTTCACCAACAGATGCAGATGGTGTGTTGCAGGATATTCATTGGTCTGGTGGCATGTTTGGATATTTTCCAACATACGCTCTGGGGTCTGCATATGCTGCGCAGATGTTGCACTATATGAACAAGGATATGGATGTAGATGCTGCTATCAGGAGTGGAGATTTTGCCAAAATAACAGCGTGGCTTACTGATAAAGTACACCGTCATGGCTCGGTTTATACACCGGATGAGTTGATGGAGCTGTCGTTTGGTGAACCCCTAAATGGCGAGTATTTTGCTAAATACTTGGAAAATAAATTTTTGGCGTTGTACCAGTAGAGTGCATGCTATTTGACGCAAAGGAGATGCAAACCATGAATCCAAAATTTTTACTAGACTTTACAGTCGGGCATATGATGGAGAAAAATACAATTCCCAAGAAATTTGTCCCCGCCACAGTTCCTGGCAATGTACAATTGGACTGGGCTAGGGCAGAAAATTATCCCGACCATCATTATGACAAGAATTCCGATAAATTTGCATGGATGGAAGACTTGTATTGGCGTTACCATGCAAAAATTTCTAAACCTGCCACCAAGCCGGGCGAAAAAGTCTATTTTGTATCAAAGGGTATAGATTACGAGTTTGAAATTTTACTGAATGGCGAACTGCTTCTGCACCAAGAGGGTATGTTCACGCCAGTACGGCTAGATTTGACCGACTTGTTGGATAAAAACCCCACATCCGAGTTGGATATCGTCATTTATCCAGTACCAAAAGCCGAAGGCCGCCCGCGTAACAAAAGTGAAGCGGACGAAAGCGCGAAGCCGCCTGTTTCCTACGGTTGGGACTGGCATCCGCGATTGATAATAAGTGGGTTGTACGAAGAGTGCTATCTCGAGGTTGTACCAGCAACATGTATCGTGGATGCTGAAATGCGATATGAATTATCCGAAGATTTATCTGCCGCAGCAATTGAACTGGACGCAGAATTGGAAAACCCTGGTGGCAACCTGCTTTGGCAACTTTTGGACACAAGCGGCACAGAAGTTTGTCGTTATGAGTTTGCAAAACACACTACCAGTGCTACAACCGTTTTTACCACACCAAAACTATGGTGGCCAAATGAACATGGCGAGCAATACCTTTATACTAGTGTTTTCACCATCACAAATGACAATTCGACCTGCGAACATCGTACACGTGTGGGTTTCCGCCGTGTCAAGCTCGTACCAAATGTCGATGCAAAGGATTATGGTTTCCCACTTTCAGCCAATTTGCCACCTATCACAGTTGAGATTAACAATCGTAGGGTCTTTGCAAAGGGTTCTAACTGGGTTGAGCCGGAGATATTTACCGGACTTATCACACGAGAAACTTACGAGCCGTTGGTAAAATTGGCAAAGGACACGCATTTTAACATGCTGCGTACATGGGGTGGCTGCATGGTTTCAAAGGAGTCGTTTTTTGACCTGTGCGATGAATACGGATTGATGGTATGGCAAGAGTTCCCCCTTTCATGCAACAATTATCGCGATGTACCCCGATACCTTGAAGTGCTTGAGAGTGAAGCCATCTCCATTATCAAGCGGGTACGCCGACATGCTTGCTTGGCCATGTGGTGCGGTGGTAACGAGCTGTTTAACGACTGGTCTGGCATGAATGACCAAGCCCACGCACTGCGCCTGCTGAATGCACTTTGCTATAGACACGACCGTCTCACACCGTATATTCCAACATCACCGATACCTGGCATGGGCCACGGTTGCTATGTGTTCAAGTATGACCCACCTAAGTTAATGACTCGCGGTTTGGATGGTGTGACAGAATCTTACGACTGCCTCACAGCAATGATTCATAGCACAAAAACCGCATACACTGAGTTTGGTGTGCCAAGTGCGTCCGATGTTGACACATTGAAGGCCATAATCCCGGAAAACGAGCTGTTCCCACCAAAGCCGGGAGGCTCTTGGCAACATCATCATGCGTTTTATGCCTGGCATGACGATGCGCTTGGGTCTTGGCTATATCCCGATGTTGTTGAGTATTATTTTGGCGCGGCAGAAAACCTTGAGCAGTTGGTTGCATATACGCAAATGCTGCAGTGTATAGGCTACAAGGGCATATATGAAGAATCTCGCCGCCAATGGCCAAGATGCTCGATGGCACTGAACTGGGACTACAACGAGCCATGGCTGACCGCAGCAGGCAACAATTTGATAACTTATCCTGCAAAGCCAAAGCCTGCACTGTATGCTGTACGCGAAAGCTGCCGCCAGCAGATGGCAAGTGCAAGAGTTGAACGTTTTGACTTTGAAAATGGAGCCGAGTTTGTGGCTGAACTGTTTATCTTAAACGACTTACCGGAAGAGATAGAATCGTTGAGTGTAAAAGCAACTCTTGTGTCTGATAGCCAAGAATATGACTTGGGTGTTTGGAAAACGGGCGTTACACCATCCTCGTTGCACCAGAATGGTAATAGAATGGCTGTGAAGTTGAGCGAGCCGGAAAATACCTTAATGCGATTGAAGATTGTGGTTGAAGGCCGTCCAGACATGAGTTCGGAGTATGTATTCTTGTGCAAGGTAGCCGGGTCTAAGAAGAGAGTACTTCCGGTTGGGTTGGTGTAAGCAGAAAGGGTATGTTTATATGAAAAAAGCAGCTACAGGCGTTTTACTAATAATTGTCCTACTGCTGTTATCCAGTATCACGCTTCTGGCAAATGTCCCGCGTGTGCAACTTGATGGCGAATATGTTGATGTGAGTCCAATCATTATCGAGGGTCGCACACTTATGCCAGCACGTGATGTTGTAGAAATGCTTGGCGGTGAGGTAGACTGGTGTGGTGACCTGCGTTTGGTAACAATTTGGCACGGCGATACAACGGTTTTGCTAACAATTGACAACCCAGTTGCCACAATTGATGATATCGAAACTACACTTGACGTACCGCCGCAAATTGTAAACGACAGAACAAAAATACCGCTACGCTTTGTAGCAGAAGCACTTGGTGTGGATGTTGATTTTCGCGACGGTACGGTATTTATAACGACCATTATTCCTCAGCTTACGTCTTGTGGTGTCCATAAAGATGAGAACATGAATGTTGTTACTCCACTCTATGAAATGGACAGTGGCGTGGTATTTTGGGGGCATACCGGCATAAGGGTACACATTGACCCAGGGTGTAGCTCGTTCCAAAATGGAGTACTGTTTGGCTCGCTGCAGGATGCAAGGAATGCAGGACGCTATGAATGGTGTACACTGTGTTCATTTGAGTATAGGGGCGAGGATGGCTTTTATGGGGATGAAAAGTTCCTGCGTGACGGCAACCCAAATGTGCGATAAAAGAAACCCCCACCACCCGCTCTAAGAGCGGAGAGTGGGGGTTTTTGAGCTTAATAACTAGCTCTATTCTTACATTGATTATTTAATAGATATACACATATACGGCATTGTTGTCGCCGTCAAGGCGTACTTCTGCACCAATAACATCAGATACATAACGAAGTGGTACAAGCACACGGTCACCTATAAGGACAGGTACGCCCATGCCGTCCGGTAATGAAACTCCCACTACCAACGTTACTGTGCCGGTTGCTGTAAATATTGTTACTGTGCGTGTTGCTTCGTCCCATGTTACGTCTTGACCAAGTGCCTCTACTACGGCACGAAGTGGTATCATTACGCGGTTGTATGCTGGGTCGATGAATGGTACGACGTCTAACAAACGTGGCACGCTGTCTGCGGTGTATGTCAGTTCGTTCATTACGAAACGAATTGCTCTACGTGTGGCGGCCTCGTTGTCTGCACGTAGTACAAACACACCAAGGAATGATGTTTCAAATGTTATCGTTCCTGTTTCTTCACAGAAAACGGATGGTACAAGTACATATTCGCCGTATTCGTTTACAAACCATACTTCGGCTTGTGGGCTGGATAGGGTTACTGTAACTGTACCGTCAACTGCGCCAACTGCCGCGTCGCCCGCATCTATGAGTACATAAACTTGGTTGTTGCCTTGGTTTACGGTAATTGAAATGTCGGCATCCTCGTATTGTCCTAACGAATATACTGCATCCGGACACAATACAACTGTACCTTGTGGGAATTGAATCGAAACTTCAAGCCCTTCATCTGCAATTGTAGCAAGGTCAGAACCTGGGATTGTTATGCTGGTTACATTGTTGTATAGTGTGAGGTCAAACAAGATTGTACCGTCAACGTTTGTGTCAATCAGGTCTTGTACAACGCCGCCAGTCAAGTCTAGAGTAACTGTGTCACCGTCTAATACAGCATCAACTTCGTTGTCGTTGACTAAAATAATGATGTCTTGCTGTTCGTCTGCCTGTGGTGGTGCATCGTCGTAATCGTCGCCTGGGTCAGCTTCGTCTGCATCAACAGGAGCAGCTGGTGTTATACCAGGGCGTGGAATTAGAGGAAGAAGCGGGCGAGACGCATTGGTTTCTGGTGTTGGTCTTACAGTTTGTGGTGGTGCTGGTGGAGTAGGTGGTGTTGGAGTTACAATTACGCCTGGTTCGCATACGCAAGGGTCGTTTTCGCAAACATCGCATAGCACAGGACATTCACAAGGGTTTTCTTCGCAAATGTCGCATAAGTCTTCGCATACGCAAGGGTTTTCTTCACAAACGTCGCACAGGTATTCGCATACACAAGGGTCTTCTTCGCAAACGTCACATAGGTCTTCGCATACGCAAGGGTTTTCTTCGCAAATGTCGCACAGGTCTTCGCATACGCAAGGATCTTCTTCACAAACGTCGCATAGGTCTTCGCATACGCAAGGGTCTTCTTCGCAAACGTCGCATAGGTCTTCGCATACGCAAGGATCTTCTTCACAAACGTCACATAGGTCTTCGCATACGCAAGGGTCTTCTTCACAAACGTCACATAGGTCTTCGCATACGCAAGGATCTTCTTCGCAAACGTCACATAGGTCTTCG
>Ga0123355_10005629_pt1 | contig 18382 bp, 14 predicted proteins | sample TergutEmb28metaG_3_FD_89872 | JGI IMG/M metagenome (GOLD analysis project Ga0123355, IMG submission 89872) | Embiratermes neotenicus P1 segment gut microbial communities from Petit-Saut dam, French Guiana - Emb289 P1 | ecosystem: Host-associated > Arthropoda: Insects > Digestive system > Gut ... | reverse complement strand
TGCTTATTTGACAGTAACACATCACTCGTTAAAGTAAAAAACCTAAAAGGAAGTTCAACATGCGTATTTATTAGATATTTAAGAATTCTAAATTTCTTCTACTGTCCGTCGAATACTAAACTTTACCATCGTCATTTGCTGGAACAACAAGGAAAAATTCAGACATATACATGCGTAATACTAGTACAAGACACAAATATGATCTTTATGTGTCCATTGCTGAAACTGAAATAAATTTCAAAAGGGGCTTTGCTAAACCGGAGTAAAGTTGCGAAATTTCAGTTTATCGCCCGGCGTAGCAGTTCAAGAATAATTCTCCTCGGACTGCTTGAAACTTGAAGAAGCAACCGATGTTGTTCCGAAACTTCAGTAACCAGGTTCGAACCGACGACGCGCAACATCCCAGAAAATCGAATACGTGGAATAAAGTAGTTCGATAACCTTCCATTTGTCATGAAACATGTACGTAATGATACTGGAGCAAGTAAGCTAGCATTCAATGTATGTGTTATCTCGTTCCTACTTTGCATAGGGATTTGCCTCAAAGACAGGTTTCAGGGCCTGTAGATTACGTGTGAATGAAGATCCTGCTGTGATAGAATTATTAACTGTCTGCAGGTAAACAGACACCTACGGTGTATTGATGTTCGTATTTATATTGGAAAAATATTGCATTACAGCCAGACATGTAGGGTTCAGTTTTATCAATGACCCATAAACAGTAAGTTCTCTTCTATTGTAATTTTCATGTCGCAAGGGGTGAAATTTCAAACAGCCACGTCACAGTGTCAGGGAGGGTCAGGTTACGATTGAAGGCCAGCCAGTCGGCCCTACTTGTTTCCCAGCTCCTCGTGGGACTAATGACCAGACAAACTGCTATGAAAATCTTCACCCCCACCCCTAATTACTGCAGGACCTTTCACCAGTGCTGATTGCACCAATCAGAGTCGCAGCAGGAAAATAAAGCCGTTTCTTTTGTTCGAAAGATGGAAGTTAGTATGAAGCCAGGACTCTCTCAACCTGCGCACCGGACGGCCACATACAGAGTGTGACGATACAAAATGCTGTATAATACATTTTGACTTCCTGACGATGAGCACATAGTGCTCGAAACATGTAGAGAAATATAATAAACTTATTATAAAACAAGAGTTTGTGCATTAATTTGGTCAATTACCAAAATTTTCATATTTAATTAAATACGTTCCATATTAAGCAATATTCAGGACAAAAATTATGGAACTCACTAACGCGTTTTGTGTGTGTGTGTACGTGTTGTGTCCAGAACAATGGCCGCAGAATAAAGATCTTCTTATGGGAATTTTTATGTAGGTTGAAACGAGCTTCACATACATTGCGTAAGTTATGAACCTTGACTATTACGTAATTTTCAGTAGATATTTCTATCGAAGCTAGTCTTAATATGACTTGATGGATGGTCTGAGTCAAAGTGGGAAGATACAAAACGGGTCAATTCACTAACATATGTGTATTTATCGTATTAGAGAGAAAACAGGATTACTGATAAGAGGAAAGTGATTGCCAACTACGATAAAAGCAAACAAAGAAGCCACATCCTTGCACAGATTAACCTTGGGTTTAAAAAAAAAACAAAAAACTCAAACAAACTTATCTCGAATGATGAAGCATCTTTCTCCAGCAAGTACTAAAGGTTGGTATCTTCGAAACCTCTTCAGTTAGGAGTAGCGGACTTCTGTAATCGGTTTCAAATTGTAGCCTCATTGAACTGGAATTACTGAATATTTTTTGAATGGTAGTTACGTGAAAATGGTCGACACAGTGATTGTTCGTGTGGCCCAAGGAAGTCTGAGAGGACAGAAAGTGAAGACTGAAGCTGGAGCAACCTACTACAGTTTCCATGCTATTCCATACGCAAAACCGCCTGTGGGGTCTTTGAGGTTCAAAGTGAGTAATATTTTTAGTTACAAAAGCCACCTATAGATGTATTTCTGTCTTGTTATGCAACTGTGAAGAGCAAATGAAACCAGTAACGAAATTTAAAAAAAAAAAAACCTCATGTTGAGTTCGTCTAGAGAATACCTTGAATGAAAAACAACTCCTGTTTCCTAAAGAATAAACATATAACGCTACATTTTTCACATTCGTACCGTGCATCTTGATATTATCAAAGTTTCATTTATTCACCAACTGATGCCCCATTGAGTTGTCTTAAAAAATAATATTAAAATTTACATTTAAGTAAGTTAGTAAGCACGTATTTGATAAAACTAAGTACATGGTCATGTCTCGAGATCAGAATGCAGGATGAAATCACAGTGTGAGGATTGATAATAGTACTTTTGAGAGGGTGGAAGAGTTTAAATATTTGGGAACAACTTTAACAAATCAAAATTCTATTCCAGAAGAAATTAAGATCAGATTGAGTACAGGAAACGCTTGCTATCATTCGGTGCAGAATCTTTTGTCTTCTAGGTTGCTATCCAAAAATTTAAAGATTAAGATATATAGAATTATAATTTTGTCCGTTGTTTTGTATGGGTGTGAAACTTGGTCGCTGACATTGAGGGAGGAAAGGAAGCTGAGGGTGTTTGAGAATATGGTGTTGAGGAAAATATTTCGACCGAGGAGGGACGAGGTAACGTGGGAATGGAGGAGACTGCATCATGAGGAGCTAAATGATCTGTACTCCTCACCCAATATTGTGCAGGTGATAAAATCGAGAAGAATGAGATGGGTTGGGCATGTGGCGCATATGGGTCAGGAGAAGGGGGTGTATAGGGTTTTGGTGGGGAAACTGGAGGGAAAGAAATCACTCAGGAGACCTAGGCCTAGATGGGTGGATAATATTAGGATGAATCTCCAGGAGGTGGGATGTGGGTATATGGACTGGATTGGGCTGGCCCAGGGTACGGACAGGTGGCGGACGCTTGTGAGTGCGGTAATGAACCTTCGGGTTCCGTAAAATGCGGGGAATTTCTTGATTAGCTGAAAACTAGTTAGTTAGCTTATCAAGAAGGACTCTGCACCATGGAGTAAGTAAGTAAGCATGAATTAATACGCTCCCTTATGATAGTGTAACTGTAACACCGAAATATGTCAGAGCTGTTTTAATGTAAATTTTAATGTAAATTTTAATATTGTTTTTTAAGACAACTCACTAGTGTATCAAATAAAACTTTGATAATATAAGCTACAGTTTTCTTTCTATTGCTTTCACAAGATAATGTGTTCTCATTTGCAGGCTCCACAACCAGCAGATTCATGGGACGGAATACGTGATGCCCTCAAAGAGGGAGATGTCGCGCCACAAACTGGAGTGTTTCAGTTCAAATCCTATTCTGGGAATGAAGACTGTCTGTTTATCAATGTCTTTACACCTAAGGTACCAGGACACATCAACTGGGAAAATGACTTTTTTTATAACACAAAAACAATTAATTTGCAATATTGGTCATTATCTAGTGGAGACAAGACTTGCATGTAGATGCATGAAACATTGGGTTTTTAAAACAACAATTCTCACTCATATGATGATTGTAATGACTGCATTTGTTTTCTGCCCGAACCCACTTGCAGCTTCCTGCCAGCACTACTGACGCACTTAAACCAGTAATGGTGTATATTCATGGTGGAGCCTTCTGCCTTGGTTCAGGAAATTCCCAAATGCATGGACCTAGCCGAATGATGAACACTGGAGAAGTAGTGCTGGTCACCATGAACTATCGCTTGGGAGCATTAGGTAACAATATGTAAAACATTGGAGGGTTTGGACTGCAAAAGAGTATTAGTATATGATAATATTTAGACCTATTAAAGCACCCTTTCTAAAGAATAACCAACTTTTCAGTTTATATAATCTTTGTTTCTTGGAAAAAATTCACATATTTTTATGCACCCCTTGCCTGAACAAAATCTTCTTCTTTATTCCCTTTACCAAAAGTAGCTTCAGTTAGGTTTTTTACATAATAGTGACAGGTGGGTTATATAAATTTCCTGTACATATGCAAAATAGAAGTCTTCACTCTTCTGGGATGTTACATAGCACAGGTTGGTAGTTGGCAACAAACTACCATCCCTCACCACACAAAATGCCAGAGGTGTGAAGGACTCATTTACACTGTGGGGGAAGCCTGAAATCAGGCATCTTCAAACTTCTTGGTGCTTACAGGTAAGAGGCTGTAATATTTTTCTTTCTCACAGTTTTACAACTGCAGGTCTTTCTGAAACTTCACAAACATCTTACATACCTCATCAACACTACACAATTTCCGACTGTTCAAAACTGACTGTAAATAACTTACTGTGCTTATCCTCTACCACTATATCTGTGTTCATAATTTCTTTTGATATTTAATCACTGTGAGAACATTCATTCACATTTGCACAGCCTAACATTTTAATATCATTCATATTTCCATATCTACTATTTTAATATCACTCATACCTTCACAGCTTTCCATTTTAATATTATTCACATTTTTACAGCCTATGATTCTATATCATTCTGATTCTTTCAAAAAGCTGCCTGTCATGCACCTACTTCAATGAAAGTCTAAATTCATTTCCTCCCCCATTTGTTCCATCTCTTTCAAGTTGGAATACAATATTTCCTTTAGTACCGTCTTTAAAGTTCTTTATTTATATTCTTCCTTCAATAAGAGATCACCTTTCACAAGCACACAATAAAAAATACAAAATTACTATTTTTAATAACTTAAGAAGAGGTGATAATAGTTTTTTACATAAATGACAAGTATTTCTTTAACTCATTCCTCTCTTAATTTCAATGTGACTCTCAATTTTTTTTACTTTTGTTTCAGTCTAGAAATTTAAGAACAATTTATAAAACAACCACACAGAGAGCTGGGTCAAGAGAAGTACTAAAATGGCCATTGTTTAGTGGTGCACAACCTCACACAAAGGCATAAAACATTCCATTCATAAAACCTCATTTTCAGGATTCCTGAGTACTGGCGATGAAGTGGTTCCTGGTAACAATGGTTTGAAGGACCAAGTAATGGCCCTGCGCTGGGTTAAGCAGAACATTGCACAGTTTGGCGGCAATCCTCGTAATGTCACAATCGGTGGAGTAAGTGCTGGAGGGGGCAGTGCTCATTTACACGTTATGTCTCCTATGTCTGAAGGTATGCACAGAACCGTTCCAAGTGTTCTAAAAATGCAGTCAGCAGGGCCAGTTTAAGGCTACAGCAATATATGTTGCTGTATGAGGCCCCTCCCTTCAACAGGCCCAAACAAGCTGGATGTATTTCAGATTTTCTGTCTGGCACATTACATATATAAACTGTTAAACTGATCTATCTGCATTGTCAACTCACAACTAATATTGATCTGCAAAATGTCCTGTAAATTGTTTTAACGAGGGCATCACGAAGTGCTCTAACAAAATACATAACAACTTGATTAGTACACATCAGCACAACAAATATTTATTGGAATATATAGGCTACATGTTTCGACCTGTTAACAGGTCATCATCAGGCCTCCAGCAGAATAAGTCTCAGGTGCTGTTTAGATATTGGGATACCAATATTTTTACAGATGTGAACGTACATAAAATTTGGTACTGGATAAAATGTGAAACACGTAACGTCTAATTAAAACCTACTCATGTTTTAACTTGTTTTAACTAGACATTACATGTTTCACATTTTATCCAGTACCAAACTTTACTATGTTCACATTTGTAAAAATATTGGTATCCCAATATCTAAGCAGCACCTGAGACATTCTGCTGGAGGCCTGACAATGACCTGTTAACAGGTCGAAACATGTAACCTATATACTCCAATAAATATTTGTCGTGCTGACGTGTACTAATAAATTTGTTATTTATGTCTGTAAATTGGTTTGTGTGTTGGACATGTGCATGTCTTAAACCAGCCCTGGCAGTGGGTACTGGAGTAGTTCAAACAGACGATTAACAAACCTATTCCACTGATTTCCCATATCAGTTTTATTCCAACTATGTTAATGCTTCTCAAAAGCATGCAAAAATTATATTTCAAGACAGATGTTCTCCCTCTGTCCTCACAATCATATGAAATGTGTCTTCAGATTACTTTCAGTGAGTTAAAGTGAAAACTTTTATTTGTCTTTTAATGAATGCAAGGGTGAAAAAAATTCCTTGTACTTTTGGTAAAATGGCATTTCAGTATTCCCCCTTTCCTATTTATTTTAATAACAAGGTGCAACTATACATGAATTTCAGTTTAAAACTGGGACTGAGAAGAAGACTCTATGTTTTTGTCAATTGAATCATGTAAAACTGTAAGCTGGATGTGTAACCAATATGACTGTTACATAAATTATAACAAGTATAAAAAATCTTAAGATTGAATATAAAAATTCAGACACAGTAACTTTAGAAGCGCATAACTTGAAGAGACAGAAATAATGGTGAAAACAGGTACAGCTGTCCTTAAAATTGATGGACTTGTACCCCTGGATGTTAGTTTAGCAGCAAGATCCACTGTACAGCCCAGCTACACAGTGTAGCCTGATTCATTGTCAGCTGATTTAAAACATTGTTCATGTCATGCGATTGCACAATCTAGACTGTGTTTATATATTAAAGATCTGTTTTTTAACTTACATGTTTATGGTGACAGCAGCAAGCAACACATTGCTATTAGTTAAGGATATTGAGGGCTGTCAACTTAGGTTGAGAAAACAATCCATTATATTACAACACATTATGCTACATTACTGTATATAATTTATATATGGGACTTATGGTCACTTTAGTAGTAATATATTTATAGGGCAATATGATTTTAGAAATGAGAATTTAACTGCTGCGGTATGTACATACATAACCAAGAAATTCTGTTACATGAAGTTTCATGATTTATAGTTTTCATGAGAAGTGAATATTATCATTAATATACTTAAAATTTTAACCAACAATTTGATAGAGGGGCCTATTGATATTACAAAAACTATGACTGAACCTGATTAATCTGATTCATGTGTTACATTACAGGGTTGTTCCATCGAGCCATTGCTCAGAGTGGCTCAGCATTATGTCCATGGGCTGCAGAAGATCCTGCAGTAGCCCGTACTAAAGCATTCAGGTTAGGGAAGGTACTGGGTTGCAAGACATCAGATTCAGAGGAGCTGGTGGAGTTTCTTATGAAGGTTCCTGCACAGCAGCTTACTGAAGCAACTGAAACAGCTCTCACAAAAAATGTCAGTGTCAAGTCATTCATAGTGATCAGTTGACTTGTTGTAGGTTTAGGTAATATAAAGACTTCAATAAAAGTCACAATAATCTACACATTTAGCGTATGTTCGCAACATTAAGCAACAGTTGCTATAAAGGTACTGAAATTAAATGCTGAATTTTTTCAAACTATCACTGCTAGTAGCTTGCACCTTTATTAACATAAATTGCATCATGAACATGATGTGACAAACTCACCTTTGAACACGCTAATGGCCTCATAAATTTATGGATTGACAACTGTACTAAAATATGAAACTATGAATTTATGTTAAAGGAGTTGTCAAAAATTCATAGGAGTTAAGTGCAGTACTTTCATGCACAAACACATAAGACATACCAATCTGTGCAGGCACATGTGATATTTAAGAAGTATGCCTAAAATTCTCAAGATTCACGATGTTCATAAAGTGTTGTTTGGGTGATACAGAATAAATAAACCTTGAAGTCATTTAGGTGACACCTGCAGCTCTTATTCTAATTACTTCATTGATGTTAGTGGTGAAGCCATCTTTATCACAGCAAACAGTAGTGAAGAATAAAAGTATATGGTCACTACCAAGAATCAAATTCAGCTTTCCACTTTGTAATCTTTGTAACTTTACTGAATTAAACAGCGCTTGTAATTTTTATCAATCATATTCAAAATCTACAATTTATACCAATTAGCTCTGAATAATTTTTACAGGCCAATGCTGAAATAAGTAGGTCATATCATTAGTTTGTTTTGCCAATGACATTAAATTGCAAAAGAGTTAATTCTTTACTATCTTCTCATGCAACATGCAACCATTTGCTAATCACCATTAATCTTGTGTTTTAACAGGAGAAACATCCTTTGCCAATCCTTTTTCAACCAGTCATTGAGCTAGAAGAACATAATGATGAAGTATTCCTGCCTGACAGTCCCATTAATTTAATAAGAAATGGGAAATTTCACAAGGTACCGATAATTATTGGCGTCACCTCAAAAGAAGGGAAGCTTATATTGCCAGGTAGGAGATTCTTTTATTTCACAAGTATGTATAGGACAACTGCTGTCACTGTATGAATTTAGTTAGATATAGTTTCACTAATAGTTCAATTTAGCCATCAATATGTTATTTTTTAAACTTAATTTTATTTACCTGTTATATAAAGAAGTTTCTACTACTCGTAATCAATACACCTGACAAACTAATTGTAAACAGTCCTTCAGAGTTCCAAAATTTTACCAGTGGGAAAGGGTTTTTAAGCAACAAATTTGTAGCTAAAGGTAGAATTCGAGAGTTGCATGAAGGCATCACATTTTTAACTCCTAGAGGAAAGTAAACCAACTCTGATTATTGTTCAATACACTGCTGCTTTAGAATTGTGTAGCAGGTAAAGTAAATCTATTCCTCTCCATGCCATGAAAGCACATAAGGGAGTAGATGCATAGCATGGCTCAATCTTATCCGCAACACTAGATGGCGGTAAGTGCTCAACTTCATGCTCCATCTCATTTACCCTCTAGCAAAGAACCCCTTTACCCACTGAATAGGAGGATGCATAGACTCCCCAGTTGCTCTGGACATTTTTTGAGTAACAGTAACCATCAGAACAGGGAGCAGATATTACAGAGCTTCAAAATACTGGTTGTACTGGCTACACAGAAAATAATCAAATATAATTTTTGTTGCAGATCTAGTGGAATATACATCCTGGTACAACTATCTGACTAATAACTGGGAACCTCTGTTATCTGTACAGCTCAAACTTCCAAAGGGCACAGAGAAAATCAAAGCACTATCTCGTAAAATTCAAGAGTTCTACTTTGGCAATGAAGCTGTGTCTAAAGAAACATGGCCACAGCTACTAGATGTATGTAAGAAAATGCATTATCCTTCTGTATTCATGTCCTAGTATCATAGAAGTGAATGTAATTTAATTTTTCTTTTCTAGGTATATGGTGACATCTTGTTCAACACTGGGGCATACAGGTCTGCAAAGGAACAGCAATCAAAATCCTCAGCTTCTGTTTATTTGTACCAACTCTCATCTGAAGTAAAAGGAGCACAATATTTTTCAAGTGATCTAGGAATACCAGGTGACATACCTTGCCTATGCTGGCCACTTATTTTCCTACTTAAATCTAATGATCTGAGGGGAAATGAACCAAAAAGTTTTAAAAAGTATCGTTTAAGCCACCTGTCCTTTGTCAAAAAAAAAAGATATATTACTATCACTTGTGTTCCCTAATTAAATGTTTCAAATTTTAAAATTTATTCTACTGTAGCATGAAATAATACTAGGGAAATTATTGACTTCTGTCACATTGCAACAGTGGTGATTTATTAATATGCAAGCATTTTCTGTGGACATTGTCCATTATCCGCAGGTGAGTAACCTTCTCTAACATGTTGTACAGGGTAGATACCCTTTCTTTCTATAGGCAAGTAAAGACAGATGTCAAGATGATGAACAATTTAAAAAATAACATACTTGCATAATACTTTTCTGTCCTGAGAAGGACAGAATTAAACATGTAGACACCTCTTTTGTTTTGAACACCAAATCTATATTGCAGCAAAAAAGCTCATTTGCTGTCATTTTTGGAAATAACTTTGAAACATGGTAAGTCAAAATTTCTTGTGCCCCATGCAATATATTTTGGAGGAAATATGTTCTGAGCCCCTATAACAAATAATTTTTGTTCTTTGCATGTTACCATATGAAATGCAATTATTTTTGTGTTTATTACAAAAAAAATGCTATGGCATTTGGGATCATGTGCTATAAGGGAAACAAACTGCTGCCAACTTGCTGATATAGGATTCTTTTCAGTGTTTAAAGTTTTTAGCTGAAGAACAAAATTTAACCACTCAGCCAGCTGAATCTCTCTCACCCCTTCAAAATCCTACTTCATTTTCCAAACTTTGGATTTCATACATGTAATATGTTTTCCTAGCAGTATAAGCTCCTGTTAATAATACTAAGTTTAAGGTTTTCATTCACCTATCTTTCAACTTCTGTTGTCTAAACCCAGTCATAACCATGACAAAATTCTCGTTTAATAAGGTTTTCATAAGGTTGGTCATTAAATCCTGCACCCTGTAGTAAATATTAAATCTTATTTCAAACTAAATAAAACAGAATTATGGGTGCCAGTTTACTAGGTAACATTGAAACTGCAAAGTATGTTCATAAACTAATTTTTTTTTTTTTTATGTATTCATTCATTTTTGAGAGGAGAGAGGTTGTCTATGAAAACCTTGATATTCTACAGTGATGCTCTACAGAAACTTGGACCTATCATGTTGATGCATGTTCATGGGTCTCACATATAACACTAGCCCAATTCTGCTGTAAATACCGCAAGCTGTAATGTGCTGTCAAACCATTTCAGGAGCATCTCATGGCGCAGATCTTCCATACTTGTTTGAAACGGCTCTACCCATGAAACCACTTCCTCCTCTAGATGATGACAGCATGGAAGTCAGTAAAAAAATGCTCAAAATGTGGATAAATTTTGCAAAAACTGGGTAAGTAATTATGCTTTGTGGCTTGTATTTAACTGCATTACAAATCAAATGTAATGAACCTTAAGACAACATATACACAAGTCAAAACAGATAAATTTTAAGTAATTTTATTACTAGACTCCATTTTCATCTAGCCTAGGAGAATTAATGTATCCACATGTAATGCTTTTTCACTTGACATTTTTCTTGTAAATACGTCAAGAGTCATAACCTGATATCATGAAATATAGAGATCAGTGACATATTTTAAAATTTTGTGTGTGACCATCTGAGAATTTTATCATCATTTCACTTTATACATGGCACTTTTTCATTATTTGGTTTCAGTTGACATTACATAAAATTTCTTGAATTGTGTACAAACACATCATTTGTATGCATCTGTTTTTAGTATCTAATAAATTTACACATTGCATTTGTCTGAATCCAGCCACAAAATAAATATGACAAGGCAGGTTACATTGGAGCATAAAGTAGTGGGTAAATCAAAATGGGATATGAGAGATTGGTGAGGCTTTACACCCATGGGAACTATGAGACTTGAATACTCTATATGACTCAAAAATGTGAAGAAAGGAGAGTACTAGGAAATCCCAGAATTATATGGGAGGATAATATTAAAATATATCTTAAATTATTGGGATATGAGAATGTGAACTGACTTTATCTAGCTTAGGAGAAGGAGAAATAGTGGGTTCTTGTGAACATGCTAATGGAGATTTTGGTTCCATAGAGCACAGGGAATTTCTTGATTAACTGAGAAACTATTAACATTTTCAGAAGTGCTCTTTTTATACTGACACTTTGGAAAGTGTTGGTCATTGTTTGTCCCCTCTCTACTAATCTTCCCCTAAATATTTCTTTGTTCCAAAACCTACCACCTAGTAGTGATATAATAATGCAACAAGCTTATACTTCTTGCACATTTTTCCTATAGGAATCCCACTCCTGAGCCAGACAGCTTCCTGGGAGTGACTTGGAGTCCTGTCACTAAGACTACACTCAACTACTTGAACATCGAAAAGGAGTTGACAATGCACAGAGACCTAATGAAAGAAAACATGGACTTCTGGGATAAAATTTTTGTATCTTGGGAATAAGAGGCATTTCACATTGGTTCAGTGTCTCAATCCTGTGTTTATGTGATGTGCACAATTACTCATTACATATCCTAGTCTTCTTAAGTAAATGATCATATGTTTACAGAACAATATTCATACAGTATTTCCTGCATTAAAGGCATCTACTTTCCTTCATATTTGCTAGGAATGATGACCCTGATATTATTTGATTTTTGAGCATAAAATATTCAGAATATGGTGTTCATACCTCAGGGACATTCTGTTAGAATTCTAATTGATAAATATTTGGTCCATTCTAAGTACAGGTCCTATTTGTGAGTATGATAAAAACATCAAACATTGTTTTCAGTGAAGAACAAATATGCTTTACGTTTCTACATATTCAAAACCCCAACTTTCATAGATTGCTTCAGACTTCATATGCTAAATGCCAGTACAGAGAAGAGACAAACATGTATATGACAATTAATAATTTATTGCATATTTCAGACATGTTTGGAACAATGGACACTGTGCTCAGATATGATGATTATGTTGGTTATAATGATAACGACAATGATGATGATGATGACTGTTACTTCCTTTATAGAGGGTATTTAAATTTATATACTTCAAACAAATCATATTTCTGATGTGTATAATGTAGAAGCTGTTCTCTGTTTACAAATTTTGTTACATGTAATGTTATTTTGTATGGTAAATATGCTTTGTACTTTTAGTTTATTGTTGTTTTTGTTGTTGTTGTTGTTGTTGTTGTTGTTGTTGTCATCTTCGTTGTTATAGATGTTCTTCACAATAGTTTGGCTGGTTTTCAAAAGAGTTTGTGTCAACTAACTCAGTATATTTTATTCACTCTTAACGTTTCTAACTATACAGTGTGTATTAAGAGATACTGCTTCTGCCTTAGAACATACATAACAGGGTGGAGATCAGTCAGTTTCAAACTTTTGTGTAATTTGTTTGAAAATACATCCATTCTGGATAGTACTAGCAGTATTCATGTAGGCTGTTTTCAGGTACCATATACTTATTAGTTCTTATTTCAAGTTTGTAAACTTCTAGACCTTCTCGGTGATGATGCTGTTAAGGCTGTGGCTACTGAGAATTGCTACATATATCGAATATGCTTCCTTTATGGTTTTGTCAAGGATAATTATGGCTGGTCTATTGTTATGGACAGTTCAATCAGTTAATATGGGCCTGTCATGGTACTATTTAAACTGGGGGTATGTGACACAGATTTTGGTTCATATTTATAATATGGAATTGGTGGTCCTTATGATAGTCCACATTTGATAGTCAGTTCTTGATGGATAATGTTGGTTACTTGATTGTGAAGATGGGCGCAATTACCTTGAACTGGTGCATGATATTCACTGGTTATATGTTGAATTGTTTCCAATTCCCCTCGGCATTTTCTGTACATATTGTTAGTAATATTTGGATCTTTGACAACATAACCCTTATAATTATTGGTTCCTATGACCTGATCCTTGATGGCTATCATAAATCCAGTTTTTTTCTGGGAAGAGTTTGCCAGCCGTTAACCCATGCGTTCGATGTTATTTTATCAAAGGTCATTGGCATGTCTTTAGGGTAGGGTTTTGTTCTTTGACAGTGCTATTCTTTCTTGCATTGTTCTGATGTTTTCCTTTTGTTATGGTAGAGTGTCATGTAAGTTGAGAGGTGTGCAATTAACATCTGTGTCACATATAATTTGATATAGGTGGGAGGTATTTTTCTTTTTGTGGATGTAAATTCTTAATTATTTAACTTGGCTATCATGGAGGTTGTGCATATTAATAATGCCTACACCACTGCTCTCTTTTCGGTAATAGAAACCTTTCAGAACCAGATTTTTTAAGGTATAAACAGGTTTTTGTCATTATTATTATTATTATTATTATTTCTTTGTCGTGGCTTTGATTTTTTAGTTGGCAGAATGATGTTGGAATGTCAACTAATCACACATTGTTGCAATTTTGCTTTGTATGAAATTTTTGCCAATTTATTTTTGAAATAAACATAAAGCCAGTCGTCATTGTTCTGGTGTTGTTCCAGGTACATTTATTTTCCAGGCCATTAATTTTGTTCCCGTGTCTCACCACAAACATGATCTTACATATTCTGTTCTTCCCTAATGCACTGACAGAAAAGCACAACCACACAAGTTACAATGTGGAGTTCCTAACAACTAATTTTATAAGGAGAACCACTGTTTAATTAATATACCTTAGTTCAGAACGATATAGAAATGCTTATTGGAGATGAGCAGCAAACACCTATGAGCAAGTGACATTTCTATACAGCAGTATAGTATCATTTAATTAGCGCACCACCTAATGCACATACAATGCACATTTTTAAAATACACTCACTGATTGGTTTTCTTATATTAAAGTCACATTTTTAAAATATACTCACTGATTGATTTTCTTATATTAATTTAGTGTTGTGGCAGCATGTCATATTGTGTAAGTCATATGCCACTGAGAGCGCCTGGCTATGTGTCACATAGCCAGATGCACTTTCAGTGGCGTATGACTTACATAATATGACATGCTGCCACAACACTAAATTAATATAAGAAAATCAATCAGTGAGTGTACTTTTAAAATGTGACTTTAGCAAGGAACAGCACAGCTCCCTGAAGATGATCTTAGGATCGAAACATGTTGGAGCGCATTCAAATGTTTTAACGTAAAAAATTTTATATGTGTGCATTAGTTGGTGCGCTAATTAAATGATTCTACGAAATGCACGGTTGAACGATGAAGATAGCAGTATGCTATTTGCATAAGAGCTGCTGCCTAATTTTATGATATACATGGTATGTAACACAAAAAATCTTTTTAATCTGCATGTCTAATCTACTGTCCTAGAAGGTACAGAGTACAGCCAGTTATTGTTTCACAGCTCATCATTTTTCAGAGAACTCTTGACATACCTTATCTTAATACCGGTATAATTACTGAAGAAACAAATTTTTGTTGCGGTGACATACAAATTGGTTTACCATACTTTAAAATTAGTTGCATGTCACTATGACCTAGCAAGGGTATCCATCACTGCAAAAAGAACATATTTTACTGATTGCAACACCAATGCTTATCAGATACGGTTCTGTATATGCGGTAGTGACGTAACTATCATGAAGGGCTCCACAAGTACAATACAACCAATCATTACTGATTTTCTGACACTGTAAAATTGTTAGTGCACGTTACCGTTGAACGGTTTTATGAAACGTTCAAAGGGCTTTCTAAACACCTGGGAAAACAATTTCTTTAATCACAGGGACAAGTTCATAAAATGTGCACTAATGAACAATAAAATTTCGAAGAATCTTGACAAGAGTCGCTATGATAATGGTCAATCATATTTCTCAGTTTCTTGCTTGAGTGTAGATCTGAAAACAGTCACAACAATCTAGGGAAGTTTATGCCTCTGATGATTATCAAAAAACACAGACTGCTGAATCGACAGGATTCACTCCTCAAAAAGGAGCCCCTTAAAGCCTAGCGTTATTCTATGTTCATGTACCGTCAGGTACAGCACTAAAAAATCTGTATTTGAAGGTTCCAATATTATTCCCTTAATAAACAGCCGTTATATCCCGAAGCATACATAATGTATCAATTGGACTTCCTTAATGGCAGCTCACTGTGTTCTCTTTGAGGTACGAAATAAATCTGTATACATAATACAGATTCATGTCAGTCTTCAGAAAGTTAAAACGAAGCTGTCTGCATTGCTGCAGTAAAATATCCCCGTACAAAGGCCTGGGTTAATCATCGGAAGTAAACGCGGTGTCCAATATTCAGATACTTGGTAATGGAAGGACATTTTAAAGTTATGTACTCTTCAAAGAGTCCGGTGGATCTGCTTCGCATTTAGAAAAAAGTGTCATGCGGGTTAACGCCTTTGTCATGTAATACCCGACTCGTAACACAGTTTACATGAAAACAAAGATAAATCCTCATGACAGCATTTTTACTGGTCTGTTGGAGACTCCCATGCGTATTCCTCTTTTATCGTAAACTGTTCTGCCGATATCTGCCTAAAGAACATACGAAATCAAGATAATATCCAGCTAAGATAGCAAGGAATTCGGTAAACCGCGTATCGAAATGGGGCGCCTCAAATACGAATCAGCGCAGCTTCCTTCGACTTAACATTCTCCCATTTGGGCTTATATACCGTCCTAGAATGTGCCCCTAGACGGTCACAGATATTGTGCAATATTATTGCCCCTACAGATCGATAAATTTTTGCAATAATTAATATTGGACGATATTATTTTTGCAGTAATTAGTAACGCACAATATTATTGCACATCTATTTTTATTTTGAAGGATTGCACAATATACCGTGTCAGTCAAAAGAAGTCCGGCTTTTATTGTGCAGTTCGAGGGTGTTCAAGAATAGGGTGCTGAGGAAGGTGTTTGGGCCTAAGAGGGACGAGGTAACAGGGCAATGGAGAAGACTAGGTAACGAGGAGCTTATGATCCGAGTTGTGTGAGGCATGTGGCAAGGATGGGAGACTGAAGGGGTGCGTACAGGGTTTTGGTGGGCAGACCTGACAGAAAGAGACCACTTGGAAGACCTAGGAATAAATGGGAGGATAATATTAAAATTGATCTTCAAGAAGTGGGATGGGAAGAATTGAGTGGATTGCTGTGGCTCGGGATAGGGAAAGATGGCAAGCGCTTGTGAATGCGTTAATGAACCTTCGGGTTCGGTTAAACACGGGTATTTCTTTACTAGCTGATGACCTGTTGGCTTCTCAAAAATGACTCTGCTCCATGGAGTTAATATAGGAAAAAAATGGAATATTCTGCGAACAATATTCCGCAGTACCCATCCCGTTACGACTGTCTGCCGAGTAATAAACATGTTAAAAGTTACATTTCAGGCCTTAAGAAGTATTTCCAGTTGCCAAACAGTGTAGCGTAATGAATGAACGCTACCTGCGAGTGACTGATTCCGGCATATTCCTCTCTCTCTCTTTATTTTTTTATTTTTTTATTTTTTTTTAGCGATTGCAGGGGTAAGAATCTCGAGCAGCTCATACAATACAATCGCAAACCATCTTGTAGTCCTTTGGCCCCCTCAGCTTCAAGTCCGTCGTCATACTTAAGCTTGCATATTGTGGTCTTCCTACGAACGTACACCATTCTTCGGTCCAGCGGCGGTTGCATTAATTTTTCAAACACGTAACTGAAGCAATGGTCACAGAAATAGCACCCGTAACACTCAATACGTTTACTCGTCCTGGCTCGCGGCTAAAACGAAATACTGCGCAATCGTATTGATGGAACGAGCATACTGCTCAATACTACTTCAAGGCAAACGACATTGAACAATTATATTGACCGCAGACGGGCCGCTTTTAAGTTACATCCACCCGAAAATTTCAAGACTAACCTGGAGGGTGGTTTTAAATATTTCTAACGTGATTCCGTGTGCCGATACAATCTATTTAATTAATTAAAGCTAACAACCACTTTAAAAACTGTACGCATCCTTTTCCAGTGCTACTTATTCATTTTACTTAATCTGAGTTTATTGCAAGATCTTTTTCAACATCTCAGATTATGCAATATCGATGATAGAATTAGTGAATAAATGGTCCGAAGCGTGTGGAAGTGGTGGTGGCCTGGTTGGAGACTATTCCAGGACTGTTATACTGAGATAAACCAAGGCAGATGTCAGAACAGCCGGTTTGTGTCAAGATACGAACTCAGGGCTTTCGAATAAAAATAACCAGCGCTAACTGGTCCCAACACCAAAGATCCACAGATGTTTAAAAAAATCTTGGAGCCACCTAAAAATTCTGGGTGTCAGATGATTGGCACGAATAACCGACCACGGTTATGCGGCTGCGTACATAATGTTGCACGGGATTTGCGCAACCCTGCTCGACATTGCGTGATAAAACGCGGTGCGCCGCATCTTGCTTCCGCGAAGCCGCGTCATGTAGCCCGTCATTCATCTCTGAAGCGCTACATGTAGAGCGACAGTTGAGTCATCGTTGCTCAGGTTTATGTCGACAACTGCATACCGTGTTTCATCGCTTGCTGTGCAACACTTTTTTGATCTGTGACGAAGAAGAGAACACCACAAATGCCGGACGCTGTAACGGTCACCGTAGCTCAGGGCGAGTTGAGAGGAAAGAAAGTAACGGCCAAGACTGGAACAACGTACTTCAGTTTCCAGGGGATTCCGTACTGTCAGCCTCCTGTGGGACCTCTCAGATTTAAGGTAAGATTAGCATATTTCGGCTCTCCTAGTATTTAGGGATTAGCGTGACCGTGCAGGACTGTGTGTTCTGTGTTTACACTGGCAACGAGGAGCCACGTGACAATTCAGCCCCAGGCCGTTTGGAAGAAGTAGGGTAATAGGGTCGTGGTGGGGGGAAACCCGAGGGAAAGAATGGGGAGACCTAGGCATAAATGGGTGGATAATATTAGGACGGATCTCCAGGAGGTGGTGTGGCGTGATTGAAGAGAAAAATAAAAGGGTCTCGAACCCAGCCTCAGAACGACTCGGGGTTGGAGATTAATACACAT
>Ga0123355_10005628_pt1 | contig 18385 bp, 14 predicted proteins | sample TergutEmb28metaG_3_FD_89872 | JGI IMG/M metagenome (GOLD analysis project Ga0123355, IMG submission 89872) | Embiratermes neotenicus P1 segment gut microbial communities from Petit-Saut dam, French Guiana - Emb289 P1 | ecosystem: Host-associated > Arthropoda: Insects > Digestive system > Gut ... | reverse complement strand
GCCTTGGCCGCCTTGTGGTGACGGGCAGCCGGCTTGGCCTTCTTCGAGCTCTTGGCCTTCATCTTGCTCTTGAGCATGCCCACGGCACGGTTCAGCGCCTCCGTCTTCAGACGGTGGAGCTTCGCAGCCGTCATCGAGGGCGTCGGCCCGGTGGTGAAGTCCACCACCACTGCCAGCGGGCTCGCCTCCACCTGGGCGGCGGTCTCGCCGGCCGTACCGATCACGCCGCCGGCGACGACGTCACCCGAGGCCAGACCGGAGACCGAGCCGATCGACATCGAGGAGCCGCCGAACACCAGCGTGTTCGGGCCGACCGTGAAGGTCGCGGGCGCCGTGAACAGGCCGCTCGGCAGCGACTCGGTGATGCTGCCGATCGACAGCGACGTGGCGCCGGCCGCGGGGGCCGCGGACAGTGTGCCGACGAACGCGTACAGCTGCGGCGGCGACGTTGCGATGACCGTCAAGGCCGTCGGCGTCGTCGTGCTGGTCGGGGGCGTGGTCTGATGCCCGCCGCGGCCACCGTGGCCCCAGCCACCGTCACCGTCACCCCAGCCCCCGCCGGCCGGCGGAGTCGTCGAGGTTGTGGTCGTGGTCGTGGTGGTCGTGGTGGTCGGTGTCGTCATCGTGGTCGTCGACGGGGGCGTCATCATCTGCGGCGCCAGGATCACGACGACCTTCTGGCCCACGGCCAGGTTCGCGATCGTCGCGCTCGAGTTGCCGTCGACGATGAACCTGGTGGTCGCCGTCGTGGCGATCGTCAGCGTGGTCGGCGCCGGAGTGGTTGTGGTCGGCGTCGTGGTGGTCGTCGTCGGCGTCGTCGCGGTCTGATGCGCGCGGATGTCTCCGTCGCGGCCACCGTCACCGCGGCCACCGCCGCCGAAGTGGCCGAAGCCATGGCCGCCCTCGAAGCAGTTACCGAAGCCGTTGTCGTCCATCCGGTGCATGGAGCCCATGCCGCCGTTGTCGTCGCCGTCGTTGTCGTTGTCACCGGTCGTGCCGCCCATCGGCGTCATGCCGTTGACGGTGATCGTGAAGTCCGGCGCGGCGATCGACGCGATCGTCCCCGAGACCCTCATCTGCTGCTGACAGCCGAAGCCGCCGCCGCCCCCCCAGTCATTCCGGACCTTGGTGGTGGCGGTCGCGCTCGCTGCCATGGCGACGAGTACGCCGAGCGCAACTGCTGCAACCGCTACGAGCGGGAACAGTCTACGTCTCATGAGCTCTCTCCGTTTGCCTTCATAGCTCGCCTCCTGTTTGAGCTGGATCCGCCGCGCATGCCGATTCCATGGCTCCCTGAGGGTTGCGCAGCCTTCATCAGTACAGACGCTGGCGGTGGCTGAAAGTTCGCCACTAACCGCGATGAAATCGACCGCCCGCCCAGGGTAGCCAGGGCACAGCAGACGTCAATCACAGCCGCCACGAGGAACGCGAATCCACCGGTCAGGAGCCGGGCGGCCGCGCCCGCCAGGGATCGCGTGCGCATGGCGTCAAGCTATCGTCTGGGGGCCGATGGCGTCCACAGTTACCACCACGGTCACCGAGCTTCCCGAGTCGCGCGTGCGTCTGGAGGCGGAGGTCGCCCCGGCGGAGGTCGAGCGCCGGATCCAGCAGGCCGCCCGCTCGCTCGGCGCGAACCTCAGGATCCCCGGGTTCCGCAAGGGCAAGGTGCCGCCGCCGGTGGTGATCCGCCGGCTGGGGCGGGATTACGTGCTCGACGAGGCGCTGCGTAGCGCGCTCGGCAGCTGGTACGTCGACGCGATCGACGCCTCCGGGATCTCGCCGGTCGGCGAACCGGCCATCAATGTCGGCGACCTGCCGGCGGAGGGCGCGCCGCTGTCGTTCTCGATCGAGATCGGGGTGCGCCCGCGCGCGGAGCTCGGCGCCTACAAGGGCCTCGAGGTGGGACGGCGCGAGCCTGTCGCCGACGAGGAGGCGATCGATCGCGAGGTCGAGCGCCTGCGGGAGCGGCTGGCGACGCTGGAGACGGTCGAGCGGGCCGCCGAGGCCGGCGACCACGTCGTGATCGACTATGTCGGCACGCTCGACGGCGAGCCGTTCCCCGGCGGCGAGGGCCGGGACCAGCTGCTGGAGCTGGGCTCGGGGCGGCTGATCCCCGGCTTTGAGGACCAGTTGGTCGGCACCGGCGCCGGCGAGCAGCGCGCCGTCGAAGTGACCTTCCCCGAGGACTACGGCTCCGAGGACCTCGCCGGCAGGGAGGCGACGTTCGACGTCACCGTCACCGAGGTCAAGGCCAAGCGACTGCCGGAGCTCGACGACGAGTTCGCGTCCGAGGCCGCCGGGTTCGACACCCTCGCCGAGTTGCGGGACGACATCGCCACCCGCCTGCGCGAGTACGAGCAGCACGAGATCGAGCACGAGTTCGAACGTGACGTGCTCGACGCCGTCGTCGACCGGGCGGAGATCGAGATCCCGCACCAGCTCGTCCACGCACGCGCGCACGAGATCGTCGAGGAGACGCTCGAGTCGCTGGGTCGCCAGGGAGTGTCCAAGGAGGCATACCTGCAGATCGCGGGCGCGACCGAGGAGGAGCTCGCGCATCAGGCCGAGTCCGACGCCGAGCAGACGCTGAAGCGCGAGGCTGTGATCGCCGCGGTCGTCGAGGCGGAGCTGATCGAGCCGACCGACGACCAGGTCCTCGAGGCGCTTGTGCCGAGCGCCGAGCGCAACAAGACCACGCCCGAGAAACTGCTGCACCAGCTCGAGTCAGGCGGCCGCCTGGCGCGGATTCGCAACGAGCTCGCGGGCCGCCAGGCGGTAGAGCTGCTCGTCGAGCAGGCCAAGCCGATCAGCGCCGAGCGCGCCCAGGCGCGCGAACAGCTGTGGACACCCGAGTCCAGCGAGCGGCCGGGTAAGGCGTCAGAGCAGCTCTGGACGCCCGGCTCCTAGGGCTGTCGAGCAACGGGCCGGCGCGCCGCGGCGACCCGTCCGGGCCGCCAAAAGCCGATTGATACATTCGGCAGGAACTCACCCACGGGCAACAAAAGAAGCGAGGACCATGAGCCCACTCGTACCGATGGTCGTCGAGCAGACCTCCCGTGGGGAGCGCGCGTTCGACATTTACAGCCGGCTGCTGAACGAGCGCATCATCTTCCTGGGCACTCCGGTGGATGACCAGATCGCGAACCTGATCGTCGCCCAGCTGCTGCACCTCGAGTCCGAGGATCCGGACAAGGACATCTCGCTCTACATCAACTCGCCCGGCGGATCGGTGTATGCGGGCCTAGCGATCTACGACACGATGCAGTTCATCAAGCCCGACGTGCAGACGATCTGCGTCGGGATCGCGATGTCGATGGGCGCCCTGCTGCTGGCGGGCGGGGCCGCCGGCAAGCGGATGGCGCTGCCGAACGCCAAGATCCTGATCCACCAGGTCTCCGCCGGCTTCCAGGGCCAGGCGACCGACATCGAGATACACGCGCGGGAAATCATCGACCTCCGCGGGCGGCTCGACGAGATCATCGCCCATCACTCGGGCAAGCCGGTCGACGAAGTCAAGAAGGACACCGAGCGCGACTACTTCATGAGCTCTGAGGAGGCGAAGGACTACGGAATCATCGACCGGGTGATCTCGCAGCACTGAAGAATGTCCCCTGGGGGCCCGGCTCCGCCGGCCACACCCCCGACCGGCTAACCTGGGTGCTCGAGCTTCGGCGGTCCTTCAGTTCGTACTCCGGAGAGGAATTGCAATGGCACGTCCGACCGATTCGAACGAGCAGCTCCTCTGCTCCTTTTGCGGGAAGTCGCAACGGCAGGTCAAGAAGCTGATCGCCGGACCCGGCGTCTACATCTGCGACGAGTGCATCGATCTCTGTAACGAGATCATCGACGAGGAACTCACCGCCCCGCCCAATTTCGACATCGAGAACCTCCCCAAGCCGCGGGAGATCTACGACGTCCTCAACGAATACGTGGTCGGCCAGGAGCAGGCCAAGCGGACGCTCTCGGTTGCGGTCTACAACCACTACAAGCGCGTCCAGATGATGCAGTCCGATGACCACGACATCGAGCTGCAGAAGTCGAACATCCTGCTGCTGGGGCCGACCGGCTGCGGCAAGACGCTGCTCGCGCAGACGCTGGCGAAGATCCTCAACGTCCCGTTCGCGATCGCCGACGCGACCGCGCTGACCGAGGCCGGCTACGTCGGCGAGGACGTCGAGAACATCCTGCTGAAGCTGATCCAGGCGGCCGACTACGACGTCAAGAAGGCCGAGACCGGGATCATCTACATCGACGAGGTCGACAAGATCGCGCGCAAGGCCGACAACCCGTCGATCACCCGCGACGTCTCCGGCGAGGGTGTCCAGCAGGCCCTGCTGAAGATCCTCGAAGGGACCACCGCCTCGGTCCCGCCGCAGGGCGGCCGCAAGCACCCCCATCAGGAGTTCCTGTCGATCGACACGACCAACGTCCTGTTCATCTGCGGCGGCGCGTTCGCGAACCTCGACCGGGTGATCGAACGCCGGATCGGTCACCAGGGCGTCGGCTTCAGCGCCGCGATCCAGTCCAAGGAGCAGCGCGACTTGGGCGAGCTGTTCGAGCACTGCCTGCCCGAGGACCTGATCCAGTACGGCCTGATCCCCGAGTTCATCGGCCGCCTGCCGGTGATGTCGGCGATCCACCAGCTGTCGCGCAGCGAGCTGATGAAGATCCTGACCGAGCCGCGTAACGCGCTGGTCAAGCAGTTCCAGCGCTTCTTCCAGTTCGACGGGATCGAGCTGGTGTTCGCGGACGAGGCGCTGCAATCGGTCGCCGACAAGGCGCTGGAGCGCGAGACCGGCGCACGGGGTCTGCGGTCGATCATCGAGGAGGTCCTGCTCGAGGTCCAGTTCGAGCTGCCCTCCAGGCGCGATGTCAAGAAGTGCGTGGTGACCCGCGACACGATCGACAAGGGCATCCCGCCGACGCTTGTGACCGTGGCCGCGCCGGCCGAGCAGGACGAAGCCGCCGCCTGACCGCTTCCGCTGGCGTTCTTCAGCGATCCACTACCGCATAGAGGAAGTGGATCGCCAAAGAACGGTCATACACTGCGGCTCCGATGAAGGACCTCGAGTCCAAGAAGCGCTACGTCCCCGCCGAGGTCGAGCCCCGGATCTCGGAGCGCTGGCTGCAGTCCGGGCTCTGGCATCCCGAACCCGCTGGGACCGCTTCAGAGAACTACTCGATCGCGATCCCGCCGCCCAACGTCACCGGCTCGCTGCACATGGGCCACGCCCTCCAGGACTCGATCATGGACGCGCTGACCCGCTATCACAGAATGGGCCCACCCACCCAGCGGTCGAAGTGGATCCTCGGCACCGACCACGCCGGGATCGCGACCCAGAAGCAGGTCGAGAACGCGCTGCGGGACGAGGGCCTGTCCCGGGAAGAGCTGGGGCGGGAGGCGTTCGAGCGCCGCGTCTGGGAGTGGCGGGCGCAGTACGGCGGCCAGATCATCGGCCAGCTCAAGCGACTGGGGGCGTCGTGCGACTACGAGGACGAGCGGTTCACGCTCGACCCGGCATACGCGGACGCGGTCGTGCGGGTGTTCGTCGCGCTCTACGAAAAGGGCTACATCTACCGCGACCGGTACATGGTCAACTGGGACCCGGGGAGCGGGTCGGCGGTGTCGGACCTCGAGGTCGAGGACCAGACCGTCGTCGACACCCTCTACTACATCGACTACCCGCTCAGCTCCGGCTCCGGCTCGATCACGGTCGCGACCGTGCGCCCCGAGACGATGCTCGCCGACACCGCGATCGCGGTGCACCCCGACGACGACCGTTACCGCCGGCTGATCGGCGAGCATGCGGTCCTGCCGCTCGTCGGCCGGCGGCTGAAGATCATCGCCGACGAGTACGTCAAGCCCGAGTTCGGCACCGGCGCGCTGAAGATCACCCCCGGCCACGACCCGAACGACTTCGAGATCGGCAACCGGCACGGGCTCGAGCGGATCAGCGTCATCGGGGAAGACGGGCGCATCACGGACCCGGCGCCCGAGCGGTTCGTCGGGCTGACCGTGACGGAGGCACGCGATGCCGTGGTCGCCGAGCTTCGCGAGCTCGGGCTGATCGCGAACTCCGAGGAGTACACCCACGACGTGCCGTTCTCGCAGCGCTCGGGTGAGCGGATCGAGCCGCTGATCTCACTGCAGTGGTTCATGCGCATGGACGAGCTCGCCGCGCCCGCGATCGAGGCCGTGACCAGTGGTCGTGTCAAGTTCCATCCCGAGCGCTGGACGCGCGTGTACCTCGACTGGATGCACAACATCCGTCCCTGGTGCATCAGCCGGCAGCTGTGGTGGGGCCACCAGATCCCGGTCTGGTACCGGGGCAACGAAACCCACGTCGGCGCGGCGGCTCCGATAGGCGAGGGCTGGACGCGCGACCCCGACGTGCTCGATACCTGGTTCTCGAGCGCGCTGTGGCCATTCGTGACCCTCGGCTGGCCCGAGGACACGGCCGAGCTGCGCGCCTTCTACCCGACCGACGTGCTCGTCACCGCCCGCGACATCATCTTCCTGTGGGTCGCGCGGATGATCATGATGGGGATCGAGTTCGTCGGCGAGGTGCCGTTCGACGACGTCCACATCCACGCGATCATCCAGGCGCCCGACGGCCGCCGGCAGTCCAAATCGCTCGGCACCGGGATCGATCCGCTTGACCTGATCGACGGCGGCCCCCGCCCGCCCGTGTTCAGCGCCGGTGGCGAGTTCCCTGCCTACGGAGCCGACGCGGTCCGCTGGGGCCTGCTGGCGATGTCGACCGGCCAGGACGTCAAATTCGCCGAAGACAAGATCGCGCAGGGGCTGCAGCTGACCAACAAGCTGTGGAACGCGGCCCGCCTGATCCTGCTCGGCGTCGGCGAGCAGGCGCGGCCCGGCCTGGCGCCGGCGACGGTCGAGGACCGTTGGATCCTGTCCCGCCTGGAGCGGGCGAAGGCCGATGCGCGCGCACGGATCGAGGGCTACGACTTCTCGCACCTGGCGCTCGGGATCTACGAGTTCGTCTACGGCGAGCTGTGCGACTGGTACCTGGAGCTCGTCAAGCCCCGCCTGCGGCGCGGCGAGGAGGCGCTGGCGTCGACTCTCCTGCATGTGCTGGTGCAGACGCTGGCGCTTGCCCACCCGGTGATCCCGTTCGTCACCGAGGAGATCTACGGCTACGTGCCGGGCGTCGAGGGCCTGCTCGCCGCCGGTGTGCACGAGCAGCAGTCGGAGCTCGACGAGGCCGCCGAGGCGTCGGTGGGACGCGCCATCGAAGCCGTCCAGGCGCTGCGCGCCTGGCGCGAGCTGGCGGGGGTGAAGGCCGGCACGACGGTCAACGCGCGGCTGGCCGCGGCCGGGTACGAGGACACGCTTGAACAGGTGGCGCGGCTGGCGCACGTGGCGCTGAGCGCCGACGGCGAGGGCGCGGTCGCGTCGGTGCCGATCCCGGGCGGCGCGTTCGAGATCCTCGCCTCCGACGGCGTCGACCTCGGCGCCGCCGACCGCCGCCGCGAGGACAGGCGCGCCGAGCTCGAGTCCGAGATCAGGCGGGCCGAGGGCAAGCTCGCCAACCAGGGCTTCACCGCGAAGGCGCCGCCGGCGGTGGTCCAGGCCGAACGGGACAAGCTCGCCGCGCTGCACGCCGAGCTCGAGTCGCTGTGACCGACTCCCTCACCCCCCTTCAGGCGGAGCAGCGACTGCTGGTGCTGGAGCTGTTCGGGATGCGCTTCGGGCTCGATCGGATGCGGCGGCTGGCGACCGCGCTCGATCATCCCGAGCGGGCGTTCCGTTCGGTCCACGTCGTCGGGACCAACGGCAAGTCCTCGACGGCGCGGATGCTGGCCGCGATCCTGTCGGCGCACGGCCACCGCACCGGGGCGTACCTGTCACCGCACCTGGGGTCGTTCTGGGAACGGATCCGGGTCGACGACGCCGACATCGCGCCAGACCGGTTCGCGGCCGCGATCGAGCGTGCGTTGCGCGCCGCCCAGCGGGTCAACCGGGCCGGCGAGGAGGGTGACGTGGTGACCCAGTTCGAGCTGCTGACGGCCGCTGCCTACAGCGAGCTCGCGGCGCAGGGCGTCGAGATGGCGGTGATCGAGGCGGGACTTGGCGGACGCTACGACGCCACCAACGTGATCGGGTCCGAGGTCCAGGTGCTGACCAGTGTCGGGCTCGACCACACCCGCTGGCTGGGGTCGACGATCGCCGAGATCGCGCGCGAGAAGCTCGACGTGGTCCGGCCCGGCGCCACGCTCGTGCTGGGCGCCGGCCTGCATCCGGACGCCGAGTCGGTCGCCGAGCTTCTCGCCGCCGAGCGCGGCGCCAGGATCGTCCACGCCGGCGCCGATCCCGGCGTCCCGGTGGCGGCGCTCGGCGCCTTCCAGCGGCGCAACTTCGCGGCCGCCCGCGCCGCCGCCGAGGCGCTGCTCGGCACGCTCGACCCCGCCGCGGTCGCGGCCGCCGCCGAAGTCCGGATCCCGGGCCGGATGCAGGTCACCGGCGAGCGGCCGCTGACCGTGCTCGACGGCGCCCACAACCCCGACGGGATCGCCGCGCTGGCCGAGGCGCTGCCGGAGATCGCCGGCGGCCGGCGGCTCGTCGCGGTCGTCTCGATCCTCGACGACAAGGACGCCCGGTCGATGCTCGCCAGGCTGACACCGATCTGCGACGCGCTGGTTCTGACCGCCAGCCGCAACCCGCGCTCGCTGCCGCCGTCCGCGCTGCGGGCGCTCGTCGCCCCCGCCGGACCGGAGATCGAGACCGTCGCCGAGCCCGAGCGCGCGCTCGAGCGCGGGCGCGCGCTGGCCACGGCGGATGGGGTCGTGGTCGCGACCGGTTCCCTGTACCTCGTCGCCGACCTGCTGGCGCCGCCGCAGCGCGCCGCCGGCCGGCAGGCATCCAGGCTGTGAACGACGACCACGACAACCACCCCCGATTTCTGACGATGGTCGGCCTGGTCGCGCTCAGCGTGGCGCTGACGATCCTCGTGTTCTTCGGGGTCGGCTACGCGTTCGGTCGGCTTTTCCTGTAACCCCTACCACTACACTCGGGCGTCGCATGCTCGCCCCCGCGGTCTTCGGGATCCACAACAGCACGCTGAGCCTGATCGTCGATCTGGTGTTGCTGTTCCTGGTCGTGATCTGGCTGGCGCTGGTCTACTGGACCTACGCCGATGCCCGGCGGCGCATCGAAGACCCGATGCTGGTCGGGTGCGCGACCGTCGCCTCGCTGTTCCCGTTCGTCGGCACGATGGTGTACATGATCGTCCGCCCGCCCGAGTACCTGGACGACGTCCACGAGCGCGAGCTCGAAATCCAGGCGGCCGAGGCGCGACTGGCCGAGATCGGCCTGCACGTGTGCCCATACTGCGACCGCGAGGTGGAGAAGGACTTCCTCCGCTGCCCGCACTGCATGCGCAAGCTCAAGGACCCCTGCGTCAGCTGCGGCAAGCCGCTTGACCCGGGCTGGAGGCTCTGCCCGTACTGCGAGACCGAGGTCCCCGGCGAGCCGGCGCCGACCGGCCGCCGCTCGCGCCGCCGCCGCGAGACCGAGCAGATCAGCGGGATGCCGCCGTCAGATCTGATCTGACGGCGTCCGGTCCCGCACAGCCCACCTCACCACCCGAACACGGAAAGGGAACGCCCCGATGGAGCGCACGCTGATCCTCGTCAAGCCCGATGCCTTTGCCCGCAACCTGACCGGCGAGATCATCGCCAGGTTCGAACGCAAGGGCCTGCGGCTGGCGGCGCTGAACCAGACCACCCTGACCCGGCAGACCGCCGAGCAGCACTACGGCGAGCACCTCGGCAAGCCGTTCTACGAGGAGCTCGTCGAGTTCATCACCTCGGGCCCGCTGGTGGCGATGGTGCTCGAGGGGGAATCGGCGGTCGAGGCGGCCCGGCAGCTGATCGGGGCGACGAACCCACTGCAGGCCGCCCCCGGCTCGATCCGCGGCGACTACGCGATCGCGGTCGGGCAGAACATGGTGCACGGGTCGGACTCGACCGACTCGGCGGCCCGCGAGGTGGCGCTGTTCTTCCCCGACCTCTGATCCTCGCGTCCCGCTCGCCCCAGCGCCGGGCGATCCTGGAGCAGCTCGGGATCGGGTTCGAAGTCGCGATCCCCGCGGTCGAGGAGGTCACCGCCGGACCGCCCGAGGAGATGGTGCTCGAGAATGCGCAGCGCAAGGCGGCAGCAGTCGCTCGTGTCGCTGTTGCTGCCCCGCGAGGCAGCAACAGCGAAGGACCGCTGGTGCTCGGCGTCGACACCGTCGTCGCGCTCGATCAGGCCGTCTACGGCAAGCCCGCCGACCGCGGACAGGCGGAGTCGACCCTGCGGGCGCTGGCCGGGGCCAGCCACCGCGTGCTCAGCGGGATCTGCCTGATTTATGGCCCGCCCGCCCGGGGCGATGCGCGAACGGCGGTCGCCACCACGACGGTCAGATTCCGCGCCCTGGATGAGCCGACGCTCGACTGGTACCTCGACGCCGGCGAGTGGCGCGAACGCGCAGGCGGCTACGCGATCCAGGGCCGCGGGGGGGCGCTGGTCGAGTCGATCGAGGGCGACTATCTGAACGTCGTCGGGCTGCCGGTCGCGGCGCTGCTGGACCTCGAACCGGGGCTCCTCCGGGGACGTTAAATGCCTGGAACTTCGTTACACTCGCGAACGGACGGAACTCGGCAGCCAGGTGCGGCCTCGCTCACTCGCCGCCCGTCCGCCAGTCCCTATTTTTTGCTGTCCACTTAATGGGTTTCTTCACGTACCTGACCGGGTTCGGCGGCCGCGATATGGCCGTCGATCTCGGAACCGCCAACACGCTCGTGTACGTCCGCGGACGCGGAATCGTCCTGTCCGAGCCGAGCGTGGTCGCGGTCGACTCGCGCACCGGCGAGGTGCACGCGGTCGGGATCGAGGCGAAGCGGATGCTGGGGCGGACGCCGGGGACGATCTCCGCGATCCGGCCGCTGAAGGACGGCGTGATCGCCGACTTCGAGGTGACCGAGGAGATGTTGCGGCACTTCATCCAGAAGGTTCACCAGAACCGCTGGGCGCACCCGCGGGTCGTCGTCTGCGTGCCCTCGGGGGTCACGGGCGTCGAGAAGCGGGCGGTCGAGGAGGCCTGTCTCAGCGCCGGGGCGCGGCAGGCGTACCTGATCGAGGAGCCGATGGCGGCGGCGATCGGCGCCGGACTCCCGGTCGGCGAGCCGACCGGCTCGATGGTCGTCGACATCGGCGGCGGCACCAGCGAGGTCGCGGTGATCTCGCTCGGGGGCATCGTCGTGTCGCAGTCGATCAGGGTCGGCGGCGACGAGCTCGACGACGCGATCATCAACTACGTCAAGCGCGAGTACAAGCTTCTGATCGGCCAGCAGACCGCCGAGGAGGTCAAGCTGGAGATCGGCTCGGCGTTCACGATGTCGGAGGAGGTCCAGGCCGAGATCCGCGGGCGCGACATGGTGTCGGGGCTGCCGAAGACGGTGGTGCTGACGAGCGAGGAGATCCGCGGGGCGCTCGAGGAGCCGGTCTCGCAGATCATCGACGCGGTCAAGGAGACGCTCGACCGCACCCCGCCGGAGCTGGCATCGGACATCATGGACCGCGGGATCATGCTCGCGGGTGGTGGCTCGCTGCTGCAGGGCCTGGAGGAGCGGCTGCGGCACGAGACCCAGATGCCGGCCCACCTGGCGGAATCGCCGCTGACGTGCGTCGCCGTCGGGTCGGGGAGGTCGCTCGAGGAGTTCGAAGCGATCCACCGATCCAGCAAAAATTCACGCAACCGCCGTCGTCGGTATTGATCGGCGGGGAGCCGCAGGGCATCCTTTGGAGCTGACCTTCCTGTGCACGACAAGCAAATCCGGCGCCGACGGGCGGTACTCGCGCTGCTCGTCGCCGTCTCCCTGATCCTGCTGACGGCCTATTTCGGCGAGTCCCCGAACTCGCCGCTGCACGCGGTGCAGCGTGGGGTCGGCGACGTCCTGTCGCCGGTCCAGGACGGCGCCAGCAAGGTTCTCTCCCCGGTCCGCGACGTCGCCGGCTGGTTCTCACGGACGATCAACGCCTCGTCGAAGAACAGCCAGCTGGAGAACGAGGTCGCGAAGCTCCGCAACGAGCTCAGCACCTACCAGTACGACGCGATCCAGAACCAGCAGCTGAACCGGCTCGTGCACCTCGACCGGACCAACAACATCAGCCAGTACAACCCGGTGACCGCCACCGTGATCGGGAGTAACCCGTCCGTCTGGTGGGAGACGATCGAGGTCAACGCCGGGGCGGACGACGGGGTCTCGCTGGACGACGCCGTGATCGCCGGCTCCGGGTCGGGCGCCGGCACCGGCGGGCTGGTCGGAGAGGTCACGACGGTCGGCGCCAACTACTCGGACGTGACGCTGCTGACGGCTCCGAAGTTCGCCGTCGGGGCGCTGGTCGAAGAGGGCGCCGGGCACTGGGAGCCGGGCTTCCTGCAGCCGGCGATCGGCGATCAGGGCAGCCTGCATCTGCAGTACCTGCCGCCGCACGCCCAGATCAGCGTCGGCGACTTCGTGGTGACGAGCGGCTTCAAGGACCACCAGAACCCGCTGGATAGCTCGTTCGCCCCGGCCGACATCCCGATCGGCCAGGTGAGCAACGCCAACCAGAACACGCTCGCCAACAACCAGTACGTGACCGTCACGCCGGACGTCGACCTGCGGCACCTGAGCGTCGTCCAGATCCTCACCCGCGGCGCGTCCAAGACTGTCTCGGCCAGCCTGCCGTGATGCCCGAGAACTCGTTTCGGCTGATCGTCCGGATCGTCCTGGTCGGGTTCGTCGCGGTCGTCGTCCAGGAGGCCGCGATCTCGCAGATCTCGATCTTCGGCGTCAACGCCGACATCACGCCGCTGGTCGTGATGTCGATCGGGCTGCTGTGCGGCTCGCTGCCGGGGGCGATCGCCGGGTTCGGGATCGGACTGTTCGTCGACACGGCACTGTTCCAGACGCTCGGGGTCACCTCGCTGCTGTACATCGCGATCGGCTACTGGTCGGGCCGGCTGCGAGAGCTGCGCGACCCCTCGCACGGGCTGGTGCCGCTGGCCTGCGGTGCCGCCGCGACCGGGGTCGCGGGGCTCGGGATGGCGCTGATCCAGTTCCTGCTCGGGGTCGACGCGCCGGTCAGCCTGCTGCTGCTGCAGCAGATCCTGATGTCGGTGCTGGTCAACACACTGATCGCGCTGCCCGTCTACGAGATCGTGCGCCGGATCCTGTACCGGGCGCTGCCCGCCGATCCCCGCAGCCGGCGCAGGCGCAGCTACACGACCGGCGACTTCAGCCCGCTGCAGCAGCCGTCGCAGCGGCTCGGATCGGCGAGGCAGCGGTGATCCAGGAGCCACTCGACGAGCGCACGCCACCGATGACCCCGCAGCTGGCGCTGCGGGTGGCGATCATCGGTACCTGCGCGCTGGTGATGTTCGCGATCATCTTCTTCCGCCTCTGGTACCTGCAGGTCCTGTCGGGCACCAAGTACGTCAGCGAGGCGGCGGTCAACTACGTGCGGCCGGTGCCGGTGCAGGCGCCTCGCGGCGAGATCCTCGACCGCAACGGCAACGTGATGGTCGGCTCGGTCCCGGTCCCGGTCGTCCAGGTGTCGCCGCCCAACCTCCCGGTGCCGCTGACGCTGACGAACGTGCTCAGCCAGCCGCTCCAGGACTTTCACGTGTACAACCAGCTGGCGAGGGTGCTGTCGGTCTCGACCAAGCCGCAGCCCTGCAAGATCCAGCTGATCGAGAACGGCAAGATCGACGTCTACCACCAGCGGCTCGGCTTCATCCCATGCCTGGTGGCACAAGGGGTCTCGCAGGTCTCCTACGCGAACGTGACGATCAAGACCGACGTCTCAAGCGACGTCCAGGGCTACCTGCTGGAGAACCAGCGGAGCTTCCCCGGCGTCCAGGTGCAGCAGTCCTCGCTGCGCCAGTACCCGATGGGGAGCACCGCGGCGCAGCTGTTCGGGACCGTCGGCCCGATCACCGAACCCGAGGTCAAGGATCCCCGCTTCAAGGGCGTCCCCCACACCGACACGGTCGGCCAGTCGGGTCTGGAGTTCGAGTACAACCAGTACCTGCAGGGCCAGGACGGCTACCAGAAGGTGACCGTCAACGCCCAGGGTCAGGTCGAGAGCACCGCCCAGGGCAGGTCCCCGGTCGCAGGCCAGAACCTGAGGCTGTCGATCGACACGCGGCTGCAGCAGGTCGGCCAGCAGGCGCTGGCGACCTCGATCGCCGACAACCCGGGCGCCGACGGCGGCGCCTTCGTCGCGCTCGACCCGACCAACGGCCAGGTGCTGGCGATGGGCTCGAACCCGACGTTCAACCCGAGCGTGTTCACGCACCCGATCAGCCAGTCGCAGTACGACGCCAGGTTTGGGCAGAACAGCGGCAGCCCGCTGCTGAACCGCGCGATCCAGAGCGCCGGCCCGACCGGCTCATCGTTCAAGGTGATCACCGCCACCGCCGCGCTGGAGAGCGGCGACTGGTCGACGGGCGAAACCTACGACGACACCGGGCGGTTCTGCTTCCCGAACACGACCGACTGCCTGCAGAACTCGGGCCATGCCGCCTACGGGGTGGTCGACCTCGAGCAGGCGATCCAGTTCTCGGTCGACACCTTCTTCTACAACCTCGGCCTGGTGACGAACGTCGACCCGGTGGGCCACCCCAACGGCGGCCCGCTGCAGGAGTGGGCGAAGAAGTTCGGGATCGGCCAGCCGACCGGCATCGACCTTCCGGGGGCGGTCGACGGTACCCGCCCGACGCCGGCGTGGCGGGCAGGCCGCAACCAGCTCGAGACGGAGTGTGAGAAGGCCACCGGGCCGTACAGGGGCAAGCCCAAGCACCCCGCGGGCTGCGGAATCGCCGACGGCGCCCCGTGGACCGAGGGCGACAACGTCAACATGGCCGTCGGCCAGGGCGACGTCCAGGTCTCGCCGCTGCAGCTGGCGGTCGCCTACTCGGCGCTGGCCAACGGCGGCACGATCGTGACCCCGCATGTCGGCATGGACATCGAGTCCAGCGACGGCACGGTCCTGCGGAAGATCGACCCGGGCCCGCGGCGGCAACTCGGAATCAACCAGACCTACCTGTCCACGATCCTCGCCGGCCTCCGCGCCGCCGCCTCGCAGTCCGGCGGCACCTCGGACGACGTGATGGGCAACTTCCCTCAGCAGGTCTACGGCAAGACCGGCACGGCCCAGTACTTCAACGCACAGAACGTCGAGACCGACTACGCCTGGTACGCCTGCTTCGTGCCGCCGACCGCGACCAGCAGGCCGATCGTGGTCGTTGCCACCGTCGAGAAGGGCGGCTTCGGCGACGTCGCGGCCGCCCCGGTCGCCCGGCAGATCCTGTCGCAGTGGTTCTACGGCCGGCCGGGGCCATTCATCAAGGGAAAGTCGAACACGCTATGAGCGCGGTCGTCCCATTCGATCGTCCCGAGGAAGTCGCTTCGACGGAGGTCCGGCCGCTGCTGTGGTTTGACCCGCTGCTGATGCTGGCGGCGCTGGGCCTGGTCGGCTGCTCGCTGATCACGCTGCACGGCGCGGTGATCCCCTACTACTACCAGCACCAGGCGATGTTCGCCGGCGTTGGGCTGGTCGCGGCGCTGGTGATCAGCCGCTTCGACTACACGCGGCTGCGCCAGTACCGCCACGTGCTGTACGGGATCGTGATCTTCACGAACATCGCCGTCTTCGGCGTTCACACGAGCTCCTCGGCGGTGAACGGCACCGCGACCCGCTGGATCCCGCTGCCGTTCTTCCAGTTCCAGCCCTCGGAGTTCGGCAAGGTGCTGATGATCGTGGCGCTGGCTGCATACATGGTGAGCCGGCCGCGAACCATGCACGAACGACGCAATACGGCCAGGATCATGCTGCTGGCGCTGATCCCGGCGATGATCGTGATCAAGCAGCCGGACCTCGGCACCGGGATCGTGTACGTCATGATCGGGGTCGCGGTGCTGTTCTTCGCCGGCACCAGCTGGAAGCAGCTGATCGCCCTGTTCGTGCTGTTCGTGGCGGCGATCGCGCTGGCGCTGAGCCTCGCCCCGGCGGTCGGCGTGAACGTGCTCAAGCCCTACCAGAAGCAACGGTTGACGACCTTCCTCGATCCGCCGACCACGTGCGGCATCAACGACGGGACCTGCTATCAGCTTAACCAGTCGCTGATCGCGATCGGCTCCGGTGAGAAGACCGGACGCGGGGTCGCCGGCGCAACCCAGACGAAATTCAACTTCGTTCCCAATGACCAGGACGACTTCATCTTCTCCGTCGTCGGCGAGACCTACGGCTTCGCCGGAGCAGCGCTGGTGCTGTCGCTGTACGCGCTGCTGATCTGGCGGACCCTGAGGATCCTGACGATGGCCAAGAACCTGTTCGGCACGCTGATCGCCGCCGGCATCCTCGCGATGCTGATGTTCCAGGTGTTCCTGAACGTCGGCATGACGATCGGGATCATGCCCGTGACCGGGGTGCCGCTGCCGCTGCTCAGCTATGGCGGCTCGTCCGTGGTCGTGACCTTCCTGGCGATCGGCCTGCTGCAGTCGATCTACGCCCAGGCGCGGATCGCCTCTGCCAGTAAGGCCAGAGCCATATTTGCATGACGGCAGCCCCACCGGGGCGCGGCCGTCACCGTTTTCAAACTTCACAAAGGACTGAATGACAATTGAAGAAACAAGTACTCGTCAGCGTCGACCGCGGTGAGACCCGGGTCGCGCTGCTGGAGGCAACCGGCACGGTGGCGGCGCGCAAGCCGTCCACCGGCACCACTCGGCGCCGCCGCCGGTCGGCGAACCCCGCGGCGGGTTATCGGGTCGCCGAGCTGTACCTAGAGCGTCGCGGCGCCCGCTCGATCGTCGGCAACATCTATCTCGGTCGGGTCGACAACGTGCTCGGCGGACTCGAGGCGGCGTTCGTCGACATCGGCCTCGAGAAGAACGGCTTCCTGCACGTCGACGAGATCGTGCTTCCCGGCGTCGAGGCTCCGCGCCGCGGCCGCGCCGGGACGCGCGACACGCGCCAGATCACCGACATGCTCAAGCCGGGCCAGGAGATCGTGGTGCAGGTCGTCAAGGACCCGCTCAAGACCAAGGGCGCGCGCCTGTCGATGGACCTGACGATCGCCGGCCGGTACATGGTCTACGCCCCCTACGGCGAGGGAGTCGGCGTCTCGCGCCGGCTCGACGACAAGGAGCGCGACCGCCTGCGAAAGGAGGCGGCCAAGCTCGACCTGAAGGGGGCCGGCGCGATCGTCCGGACCGCCGCCGAGGGCGCCAAGCGCGCCGACCTGGAGCGCGAGCTGACCTACCTGTTCAAGCTCAACGAGGTGCTCCAGAAGCGGGTCGCCGAGACCACCGGCCCGGCGCTCGTCTTCCAGGAGGCCGACCTGTCGGTCAGGGTCGTGCGCGACATCTACTCGGCCGAATTCGAGCGGGCGATCGTCGACGACGAGAAGCAGCACCACCGGCTCGTCTCGTTCTTCTCGCGGACCGCGCCCGAGCTCGTCGAGCAGGTCGAGTTGTGGGACGACAAGCGGCCGCTGTTCGAGGCGTTCGGGGTCGACAGCGCGCTCGAGTCGACGCTCGCCAGACGCGTCGATCTGCCCAGCGGCGGCTACCTGATGATCGACTACGCCGAGGCGCTGACGGTGATCGACGTCAACTCCGGGAGCTTCATCGGCCGCGGCAAGGGCGCCAGGCTGGAGGACACGATCACCAAGACCAACCTCGAGGCCGCCGACGAGGTCGTCCGGCAGCTGCGCCTGCGTGACATCGGCGGGATCATCGTGATCGACTTCATCGACATGGCGCGGGCGCGCAACCGCGACGCCGTCCTGAAGACGCTGCGCAAGGCGCTCGACGAGGACCGGACGAAGACGTTCGTGGTCGAGATCTCGCCACTCGGGCTCGTCGAGATGACCCGCCAGAACGTGACCGAGGGCGTCCGCGAGATCATGACCCGGCCGTGCCCGACGTGCGACGGCGAGGGCGTGATCAAGTCCGAGGAGACGATCGCGATCGAGTTCGAGCGGCGGATGCGGGAGCTGGCCGCCAATACCGACGCCGACGCGCTGCTGCTGCAGATGAACCCGCGGGTCAGCGCCGAGTTCACCGGCAACGGCGCCCGGGTGCTGGGCCAGATCGAGGCCGAGACGGGCAAGTGGTTCCACTTCGAGGGCTCCGAGGGGCTGCCGCTCGACCACTTCGAGGTGCTGATGGAGTCGGATCGCGAACACGTGCTGGAGCGGGCGCTCCCGTTCCGTGAGGGCGAGGAGGTCCACGTCGAGATCGTCGAGCCGCACATGTACAGCCCCGGCGACGCGGTCGCGAAGATCGACGGCTACATCATCTCGGTCAAGGACGCGACCTCGGCCGT
>Ga0123355_10005627_pt1 | contig 18386 bp, 11 predicted proteins | sample TergutEmb28metaG_3_FD_89872 | JGI IMG/M metagenome (GOLD analysis project Ga0123355, IMG submission 89872) | Embiratermes neotenicus P1 segment gut microbial communities from Petit-Saut dam, French Guiana - Emb289 P1 | ecosystem: Host-associated > Arthropoda: Insects > Digestive system > Gut ... | reverse complement strand
TGAAATGTTACTCTCATTATCACTCTCATTTGCACTTTCAGATTCACTCTCTTCACTACTTGAAAATTCGGGAATATTATCTGTATCTGAATCACTGTCATTTACAATTTCATTCACCGCATCTTCTTCAGTTCTAAATCCAATTGTTTTTCTTTTCCTAGATGCCATGTTGCACTGAGAAGTATAAACTATCACATATACATGACTTCACGTATAAAAGATTCTTTATAGACTGCAGCCAGAGACAGCCCACTCTCCCTCTGAGCATAAGGATAAACACGGGTTCATTATACCACAATGTAAGCATAATAAACTATAAAAGGGATAAAGATAACGGCAGCTAGATATACTGAAGCTACTGTACAAGTTTCCTGCCAGGTCAGCTGATTTAAGCTGAAACAGCGCGATTGAAAAATTAGATCGACTAAGGTCGACTGTGGCAGTGAATGTGTTAAGATGAAATTCACATGAGAAGCCTAATTTTGGAAGAAAATGTGGAAATCAGTGATCTTGGTTTGAATGGTTTTAGGTTAGTGGATACAGAGGTCTCTGTGTCATTAATATATGTTATGTTGTACGTTTGATAACAGGTGTACCAAAGCAGTCACCCAGAAATTCAGCTGCGTATCTATTTCTTGATATATGGTGGGTCAGTGGAGGAGCAGGCTTATCTTACGAGTTTACGGCGTGAGAAAGAGGCATTTGATTTCCTCATTAAGGAGAAAGCGGTAGGAATTTACTTAACTATTTTGTTGCTGTGTTTACATTGTACAGTCAAAGCAAGATATGAATGAGTAGGGTATTTATTACATTAAAAATAAATGGAAGGTATTTTATGATGTAAGAATGCCTTGGTGAACATATGCCCAAAAGATTTAGAATGAATGTATGGCATGTACAACTGGAACTTGTGAGGATGCTCGTGGGTGAACATTTTGCAAAGAGAGTTCCTTAGGCTGCTGCCAAAACCACTGTACCACAGCATCCTGCACATCCTTACCTGACGTGAGTGTGTGGCCATTGTGGGCATTTTTTCAGTGTATAAAAATTGAATAGTTCTCAGTCTGGGCTTTTATGTGCGATGTTCGAGCACCTCCCAGTTTTTCCTGAACTCTGTGTGTAAACTGAATGAATGCATCATTCTGCTGCGTGATGGTGCCTATTACCATATAGCCCACAGAGTTCAGAACCAACTGAATGCTGTTCTGTGGGAGGTTGTCAGACATCATGCATTGAATCCGGACTTATCCATGTGATTTTCATATCTTTCGACTCCTACAGAAAGCTGGATAGAGGTTTTACTGTGTTATTCATATCTGTGAGGGTCAAAGTAATATGTAGTATTGTCTGACAGTTTAGATGGAACCTGAAACAAAGTGTGGATGCCATTGTTTCATGTATGCCTCTTCCAGGTCCAGTTAGACTGGAGTGATACTCAAGGGCTCCCACCTCCATTCAATTAGCAATTGAAGCCTAGTGCATCTTCTCCCTCTCTACCATTTATTTCTTGTTCTCCTGCTATTAACACACATCACCACAATCATATTTTTCATTCTCATAGTAACCTATATTAGTTGAGGTTTAGTCTGTTGAAATGATATTTGTTACTGAGCATACTGTACTGATTTTAGTGTCTTTCAGTTGTGTTTTAAAATATTATTTCAAAACAAGAAATATGTAATTAAATTTCGCAGTAACTGATTTTTTTTTTTTAATTAAATCAATGGAAATCGTACTGGTAAATGCACTGCTTCAATAGTCATAGCTGTGTATATGTAGTATATTATGTAAATAAGTGCCACTTCAAATAATGGGAATCTGTACAATACTTTCATTCCCATGTGTTGCACATTGATTTCTGACACTGATCAATCATGATGCAGAACAGCTGATCGTATTCTGTCTTTGTTTTTCAAATAAGTAAACAGTATTGAAGAATCTTATGTTTATTGGACCGTGCATCATTGTGATAGTTGAAGAATAAAAGACCAACTTGATATCACTTGCTATCTTATTTCACTTCTTATGTGCTCAACATGTTTCGGATATTAATATATCCACCACGAGGAGCTTGCGGCTATTCTGTTGAATTACCACATTGGTCATATTGTTCTTGGTTCGGTGTGTGTTGGAGTTTCGGTGTGGTTGGGTTGGAGTGGTATCCGTGTTGCTCATTGTGTTTCAGCCTGCAACACAGATACCACTCAAACCTAACTGTACCAAATCTCCAACACACAACAAACCAAGAACAAAACGACCAATATGGTAATTCAACAGAATAGTCGCAAGCTCCTGATGATGGATATATTAATATCCGAAACATGTTGAGCACATAAGAAGTGAAATAAAATAGCAAGTGACATCGAATTAGTCTTTCATTCTTCAACTATCAGTTTTGAAGAACTCTATTTTGCCTTCTGTCTGTTGGTGAAGACAGGTACTAGCTGTCTTCCTTGTCAAAGGAACTTGCATGCATGAATTGTTTTTGATGTCTGTGTACTTGACATTAGTCACTGGTGGTGCCCGAAGACCAGGCTGAGAAGGCTGATGAATTGTTGCATGGTGCATCCAGTTCTAACCTCACCGCAGCACCAACAAGCTCTCGCAAAGGTGGCGCCCCTGATCAGAAAGCTAAGGATAAAAATCCTGCAAAAATTATTGTAGACATGCGGGAATTCAGAAGTGAGTTACCAGCACTTATTCATAGGAGAGGCATAGAAATTGAACCTGTGACTTTGCAGGTTAGTGGTGGTTGAATTACATATTGCTGAAAATATAAGAATTCAGACACATGGTTCTAATTTCCTTTGCATGTAAGAAAAAATGTACCTATGATCAGTTTAAATGCGGAATAACGGTGATAATTGTATTAATTAGGTGTATTAGAAAAATTGTGAAAAGTGACTATTAACATCATTATTTCTGAAATTTGATGTTCGTGTGACCGTGCATCCTTAATATGAAATGATTTGTTAGACCAACTTGATGCAACAATTATGATTTAATGATAAACCAATGACTCAGCATGTTTCAGGCAACATTGTGCCCATCTTCAGGAGTGCAAGGCTGTACACTACTGCATATGGTTTTCAGCACTGTAAAAGATAAGTCAAAATAAGGTGTTTGTATTGTGATCGATTGTTTGTAGTGTTAAGTGATGGTTGGTATCCTGTGGTAGACACGCTGTAGGGTGTGTTTTGTGTGGTGTCTTGTGGCCTGTGTTCTAATATTCACAGGTTAAGGTATTATCGAGGGAGGGGGCATGGTGTGAAGGCGTTTATCATGTTTGAAATTTGTGTGTCGTGGTTTGAGGTTATTGGTAACATATGGTTTAATGTAAGTTCAGAATGGTTACATGTGGTATGTGGGCAGGTGTTATGTGGAGTAGTGTCCAGGTTGCAGGCTGAAGCCTGCAACCCGGACATTACTCCAGCCTAACTGCACCATACCTCCAACATACAGCAAACCAAGAACGACACAACCAATGTGGTAATCAACATCACAGTCACGAGCTCCTGATGATGGGCATAGTAATGCTCGAAACATGTTGAGCCTATAAGAAGTACAATAAAAAATCAAGTGGCATCTAGTTGGTTTTTTATTCTTCAGTTATCACAACGCTGCACGGTCAAACAAATATCAGATTCATATTATATACTATATATTTGTACTTTGTGTAGTTATTTATGTTTGGTTCTTATGTTATTTGTTATAGGTTGGTGACTACATCCTAACACCTGAACTGTGTGTGGAGAGAAAGAGTGTGAGTGATCTGATTGGCTCACTAAACTCTGGCCGACTCTATAATCAAGCCCTTGCCATGACAAGGCACTACAGTAAACCCATGCTGCTTATTGAATTTGATCAGAACAAACCTTTTGCACTGCAGGTATGGTGTATCATCTGTTTCTGCGTAAATGAATTAACTTAACTTTATTATTCTCACTCCATACATATAATTCTGGTGGTAAGTGGATATGACCAGCAATTATGTCTGCTGAAATTGTTTGGTGTAAGTATTTATTTTTCATTGTAATTATGACAATATGAATGTAGCCCCCGAGAAGGTTCATATTGTGTGAACATATGTTGTCTTGCATGGTTATTTATATATCATGTTTTGGATTTCCAGACATTGTGTATTATGTTCATTTACAGCATGTTTAATTTAATACTCCAGTACATTCATATGAACCCTGCAGCTTATTCTGGACACTGTGTGTTGCAGGGAACATATTATGTCAGCAATGATGTAACATCCAGTGATGTTCAATCTAAGCTCCAACTCTTGACATTGCACTTCCCAAAATTGAAGCTTGTCTGGTCACCAAGTCCCTATGCCACTGCTCAGCTGTTTGAAGAACTCAAGGTAATGCATGACCATAAAACAAGTACCATACTGACTGATATATAAAATTAGTTCTCCATAATTTCACACCTGAAAAAGGAGGGGCCACTGTATAATTCTGGGGGGAGGGGAACTACACAGTGTGGTGGTATCTAATAGTGGGTGTACTAATTTTTTTGGGTAAAAACACAAGAATAAAACAAATCTTGTATTAAATTTTGGAATAATGGAAGGGGAAGCAAGGATACACTTGATAATCTTATGTTTATTGGACCGTGCATCATTGTGATAGTTGAAGAATAAAAGACCAACTTGATGTCACTTGCTATTTTATTTGACTTCTTATGTGCTCAACTAGTTTTGGACATTAATATATCCATCATCAGCAGCTTGCGGCTATTCTGTTGAATTACCACATTGGTCGTTTTGTTCTTGGTTCGATGTGTGTTGGAGTTTCGGTGTGGTTCAGTTGGAGTGGTATCCGTGTTGCAGGCTTCAGCCTGCAACACGGATACCACTCCAACTGAACCACACCGAAACTCCAACACACATCGAACCAAGAACAAAACGACCAATGTGGTAATTCAACAGAATAGCCGCAAGCTTCAGATGATGGATATATTAATGTCCGAAACATGTTGAGCACATAAGTGAAATAAAATAGCAAGTGACATCAAGTTGGTCTTTTATTCTTCAACTATACACTTGATAATTTAAAATATGTTGTAGATTTTTTTTTAAACTTCAAAACTACAGTCCCCATCACTTCTCATGTCCTGGTACAGGCACATTATTTCTAGTAAGAACAAGGACTGTTAATCTGTAGTATACATGACACTGCAACTGTCTTTAGTTAAGTCTTCCTGACAGTCATATGTGTTGATGATGCAGTTCATATACATATATTTTGGACAGTTTCTACTTCATATTGAGGGGTTGATATGTTGAATGACATGGCCACATGTTACAGTTATACCCAAAGTTTTTACTTTTGGAGCTCCTTGTCCTGCTGCAATGCAGCCATGAGGGCACACGTGGTCAGAAGCAGGCAACTGGTGATCATTCATTGACTGATAGAAGGGGCATATCATACAATCCTTATATCTTCTTGACCTTCATAAAATTAAGTCCTAGGCAATGAAATCTAAATCCAATAAAATCACACACTTTCATACGCTGTTTTATATTTTTTGGGAATAACTACTAAAACTACAGCATCTTCAGGTGATATTATCCAGTGCAGTAGTTCAGTCTGGTTTGTTAACTGTATCCTGTTTAGGCGTAATTGTTTCATAGTTTTGGATAAAGGTTCCCCAAGAAAGCCCTTTGCATATATTGTTCTTCAGGTAAGGACATCATTATTCTTGCTGATGTGTTCATCCAGTCCTTGATTGCCCACATTAGCAACTGCCTTCATGATCCAGGTCCAGTTGTTGGATGTCCAGATCCACCTCTCACCAACCTCTTTCCCTTTAATTACTTATGTTCCGATGCTTGTATTTGTTGTGCAGTATTGTTCTAGATGGTTTCATTAGGGATTGGGGGCAGTCCATCACCAGTTTGGAATTGGTATATTAACTGTCAGGTGCTGTAATTGCAGCTTTACTGGCTTATAGAATGCACATATTTTTATTCTTATATCCATTATCTGTGGTCTCCATAGCATATACCTTAAAGTCAAATACTTCAGCCTGGAATACCATGGTGTACTGCCCAGGGCTGAAATGAAGTGCTGTTTGGTGCCATATTCACACACCCTAGCCCAGTACTGTCATTATTGTTTGAGTGCCTTGTAAACTAATCAGTCTTCATTTCCATTAGGCTGAAACCCACATCTGACAGCCAGTTGGACATAAAATTATTTGTTGTGTACATGTCTTTCTATAATTTTGTCACCTGCAGCTGGTGGGATGGGTTCTTTCTTCATATCTCAAGACATAAGCATAACACATATATTAGCCCAGCCGTGACACACACACACACACATATACAGCTAAGAAGGTCACAAATGAACTTTGTGGTCATAGTAAAAGCTTGCTATTTGCTGGTCTCATCTTGAAAGCCCAGTTTTGATTTAGGAAACTTGACTAAAAATTGCCTTTCATGGGTGGAACCGCAACGCATTAGAATGGGTGAAATGTGGTACAGAGCAGAGAACCATGCTGTTTTATGAAAATATTTTATCACTGCAGTAAATATAATACATTATATGGTTTTTATTATGTAAACCAATTTTTAAGTTTTTCTTTCTCTCCTTCCATTGATCCCATTTTTCACATTGTTGTGAATCTAGTATACATCTTGCATACATAACTATTATGAAACAAATGATCCTGAGTTACCCACTGAATATTATGCTCATCTACATACATTTTTGTCAACATATTATTCAAGCAAGGACGAGAAGAACCAGACCCAGTTGAAGCAGCAGCTGTAGGAATGGAAATCAGTTCAGAACAACAGGACCCAGACATGCTGGAGAAGTGGAACACTGCTATACATGATCTAGTGACCAAGCTACCAGGAGTGACAACAAAGAATCAGCACTCACTGCTGATCAAGGGACAGTCTCTTGATCATTTGATTTCTCTTTCCAAGGTAATTAACACAAGTCAGGCAATGCATGTATAACATAACACTGAGGTGCCTTCAGGTAATCATTTTTGCCACGGAGAAGCAATACATATTATGTGATCATGAGAGTGTGTGTTTGTAGCCTATATTGTCATTTGTGGCCTCTCTGGCTTGACCACATTTTTCCGCATCATCTCATAAACAGCACAATTTTTGGAAATATAGATCATAAAATGTGTGTATTGATTATCTCTACAAATTCTCTCAGAAACATTTCTCATTCTAAGAAGAATTCAGTGAGTGTTACCATAAATGTGCATAGTTCTGCATGTAAAGTAACCATTATTATTGTCAGATTTGATAGAAACTTGAATTTTCTGAACAGATTTTTGAAAAATACTCAGTTATCAAATTTCATGAAAATTTGTCCATTGAGAGCTGAGATGCTCCATGCGGACAGAAAGTTGGACAAATGGACAAACGTGACAAAGTTAGCAGTCGCGTTTCACAGTTTTGCGAACAACTGCTGTTCACGGTAGTATACAGTGGTTATCTTGGTATTGTCAGTTGAAATTTATGCCATGGTGGACTACTGTACACAGTAGTATACAGTTGTCCCAGTATGGACGGTTGATGTTCATGTGACAGACTCTACTGTGTACAGTAGTCAACCAAGGTATGAACATAAACTAAAAATACCAGGATAACTCCCTTCAAATGAAGATGACTAAGTTTATATAGATGTGTGTCTGCAACGAGAGATATAGTAGTGTTAAGAGAGGCAAAACATTTACAATTGATTTATACTGTAAACATTTTTAACAATTTTAATTGATAATATTGCATTATAACACTACATGTGCACATCTTTGATAGAATTTGCTGTGTTACTTTGATTACAGCCTCCCTCATGATGGCCTTGTAGAGGCCGGAACATGTAGGAGTGACATCATAAATGACAAATGATTATGTATGATTGATTGTGCAGATTGTTGGATTAAATACTGTGTACTGTAATGGAATGTTGTTATGGTAAAATGGTTATGATGTTCTAAATTTGTGTAATTTGACTGTACCGAGCGACTTCATTTTGCACACAGGATGAGCTGATGAAGATTATGAATAATAGTGGTGAAGCACAAGACCTGTTTGATGGACTGCATAAATCATATCACCCTGTAGAGGAATCTGTCACAGGCTACAAGGGTCCTGCAAAAGGACGGGGCAAAAGGCGAGGTCCTCTCAAGAAACGCAAAGTATAAACTGTTTCCAGCTTGTTTGTGCAGTTTGTAAAGCAAACCTGTGGCCATTTGATAATTTCCTACTCTTAGTGATGAGAATGTAAGATTTTTTATATGTGAAAACAAAAACAAGAAAAAGAGACTGTTTATTGAATACAAAGTTGTACAACCTGGTACGCTTATGAAATGTACATGTATACTCTCTATTGTTAGATATATAGATTCTCATCTGCTCATTTATTGTACTTGAAAAACCCATACCTTCAGTCTGGTTGACATGTTAGGGCAGTGGAGCTGATTATATAAAATGAGTGCAAACTGGACAGCTTCCTTTTATATCAAACAGGAATATTGGTTGGGATTTTGCTGTTCACCACCATGTCTGGAGTGGTTACAGGGTTCAAACAAGTTCCTGCCCACTGATGCCTAGAAATGCTTTTCCAAGAATAAATATGGAGAACAAGTTCTCTTAACCATTCTGCTATAGTGCTTTGAGTACTGGGATTCACTGTGTTTTACCCTACATGCTTTGTTTGCAGTATTTGTACACGCTGCTATTTACGTAGAATAGCAGAAGCAAGGCCACTTCTATAGAGATAGGGCAAATGCTACTATGATAAGTGCATACAGACAGGCACATTCAATTTTTGGCAGTTTGTTTATTATTGTATATTGCCATTATTCAGTTCTGTTTACTGCACAGTGTAATTGGAGATTCCATCCATGCACAAAGTATGTTGTCAATATATAGAGCCACTTTTCTTATTCATACTAGAACAGATGCTGAAAGTAGCATCTGTCATTCATGCATATTTCACATTGTAACAAGTTCTGTGACATGTTGAATTCCACCCTTCATGGCTTTTAAAATAACGTTTAAGATTTCAGTTCATAAGGCCTCCGAAGTGCACGGTTGGTCTGGTCACCTTTTGTTACAAGTTTCTCCAGAGATAGAGAGCGCACATATTGAGATCCAGTGAATCCTTTTCTGGTTATTTATCAAAACCAACACACAGCTCTCACATTGAATTAACTGCATTGTGGGTTGGGGTACTGTATGCATAGCTTTTTTTCTTCTTTGGTTGGTAAACTGTTCAATGACAGCTGCACAGTTGGACAGTTAGCATAAATTGAGGATAAACAGGCACAAGACATCCCAGAAATGTAAATTTATTCAAATTAATCTGCACCATAGAAAGGCTGCAACAGCACTCCTTTGGTGAAAACTTGCTAGTGGGGAAATAAATATAGCACTTATTCAGGAACCCTGGTTTTAAGGGTATTGAATAAGGGATTTTTGCAATACAAGGGGGACACTGTTCTCTGCTGGACCTGGTATTGCTCCTAGTAGAGCCTGCATTTTTGTCAGGAACATGGTTCATGCCTTTCCGCCGTGGGACCTCTGTTCTGAGATGTGACAACGGTGAAGATCATGTACACTAGAGGAGGAAGCAAGAGGAAACTTATTATCTTGGCATACCTCCCCTATGACTCAGATGAACCACCCTTGTCAAAGGGGTTAAAGGAAGTCGTTTACTACTGTGGGAGGAATAAACTGCACCACATTATACAGAGGAGCACAGACATCAATCTGTGAAGAGAAGATATAAGGAAGCTTTTGATAGCACTTCATTTGACATCATAACAAAGGATGCTAAACAGACAGGCCTGGAGACACAATCTGTTGGTGGATTGGCTATGTGATGGTTGGCAGGAAAATTACAGCCATGATTACTGGAGAAACTCTGGAGGAGTGCGTGGCTAACAGGCATTTTATCACCTCTGCTGTGGAGCCTGGTTGTGAATGAACTCATAGGACTTAATGAGAATGGCCATTATACACTGGGGTATGCAGATGGCATTGCTATCCTCATCTGCAGAAAATTCCCCAAACACCGTCTCAGAGTCTCTCTAAGAGGCTTTGAGTATGGTACAGCAGTGCTGTGATAGGACTCAGCTGTCTATAAATCCACAGAAGAGAGATTTAAGGGGCCTGAAGGAACCACCCCTCTCTGGACACACATTACTGATGACTACTAAGGTCAAATGCCTTGGGTTCATTCTGGACAAGGGACTGATGTGGAAGGCACAGCTGAAGAATGAAATGAATAAGGCCTACAGAACTTTTGGACCTGTAAGAGCACATATGGTAAAACCTGGGGCTAGATGATCTGTATCCTGGGGTGTGAAACCCAGGGTGGTGCATTGGATCTACGCCATGGTGATCAGACCCATGTTGACCTACGATTCAAAGGTTTGGTGGCCAAGGGTCAGGCACAATCTCAGCAGGACAGAACTCAGTAAGGTATAGAGATTAGCCTGCCTGGCTATAACAGGGGTGATGAAGATGACCCCAACAGCTGCACTGGAGATCCTTTGGGACTTCCTCCTCTTCAAGTAATGATTGAGATGGAGGCCCATGTGGGGATCTAAAGATTAACATGTACTCAACAGTGGTGACTTAGATCCACCAACTTTGGTCACACCAAAAAATCTTGGGATATGAAGCAAAAACCCATCCTACAGATGGGGTCTGACAGATGCTTCTGAGATAGGTACACCACAAGCCATTCACAGTCAAGTGCCCTGACAATGGGTTCAATCCAGACAATAAAGGGGGCCTGGACCAGTACACAGATGGGTACAAGGCCAATTAAGGCACTGGTGCTGAGTGTACAGATGGGGCTCATGAAGGTAGCACAGTCTTGGGCTCCACACCATGGTACTCCTGGCTGAAACATATGCCATTAAGGCGGCTAGTAAATAGTCCCAAGTGCGATAGATGCAAGCAGGCATTTGAAATGGCCTCACAAGTTCTTTGTTAGTGTGAGGCTTTGGCCACATTAACCCTTTAACGCCGAACAGCCACTAAAGTGGCCGCGCAGTGGGCCCTTTAAATAGCCGAACGGCCACTAAAGAGGCCGCGCAGTGGGCCCTTTAAATAGCCGAACGGCCACTACAGTGGCCGCGCAGTGAGCCCTTTAAATAGCCGAATGGCCACTAAATTCCGGCGTCAAAGGGTTAATATTCAGGCATCTGGGTTGACATTTTACGAAACCAGGTGACTATAGACATCTCTGTCAGCAAGATACTGCACTTTGCTCAAGGTGCAGACTACTGAATGAACTCAAAAGGGCTGCACAAAAGTTTGATCACACTCAAAGTGCATGGGACACTTGGTGCCTCCCTTATGTATTCTATTCAATTCTTCTAGCCCTGTAAAGCATACAAGTATCACTCTGTCTGCACATTTTTTGGTGTGTACACAATTTTAACTACCAACACACATAAAGATTTATGTGTTTCTGTGCACATCACAAGTGTAACTCACAAAATGTTTGTCAGAGGGAAACATTTTGTCCATGAGCATTATGGATTTTAAGATTATTAACCTGAAAGTAAGGGGAAATGCTTTTAAGCTGTTCCAGTTACAGTCTGTGCAATAGTTATATGTATATTTCATAACATTACTTATGTGTATTGCAGCCTGGTTCCAGACATATCAAAAGTAATATTATGGGCAATAAGGAAGTATGAATAAGCTTCTGTTTCTTTACATTACTGCAGAAACACAAGCACATTTTATAATGATATCTAGCTTGCACCATAACCACACATTCATCATATTAATTTTGCTAATGACAGTACCTGAGAGAGAGAGAAACAGAGAATCCAACTGAAGCTTCAGGTCTGGAGGGATATAACTCTCCATCATTAGGTAGTAGTTTCTGATATTTTGAAGGATCATCAGTGCCAGCAGTCCTAGGCAACTCTTTGTACTGTAGAGTAGTAATATATAACAAGCAATAAAAGGATGACCAGGTGTTGATACAATCCTTAATAACTGTGCATACAGAACAATAACACACATACACTGTCTAAGACTCTTCCAGCATGTTGCTGTAGACCTAAGTGTTCTGGCATGTGATGCTGTGTTGTTGGACAAATTGTTCCTCTTTCAAATGACAATGGTGTATTTAACTTAACGGTCAAGCAGTTGGGACCATGATTCTTCAGAATGTCAAAAACTAAATCATCCAATGACGCAGTTTCGTATCCCAGAAGACGAGTCTTCACTATCAGCTATTCGTCACATTGAAATTCTTCAAAATATTGCAAAAAGTCTTTACTGGTATTGTACAAATGTAGCAGGCAAGTGTTAATCTGTTCAAACAGAACAAACGATGTGTACAAAAAGTACCGAATTTTAACCATTGTGGGCGGCGTTGGCCGAGAAGTTGGTTCGATTGGGATGTTAGCGTATTCACCGACCGACACGTATCATGGACAGCGCTTAGTGCGCACAGTTGGCATGTTCATTCCTAGCCATAATCGAATACATGAACGTAGTCGAAACCACTGTGGCACGCATTATTACTCGGGTATAAAACTACTACCAATGCCTTGTACTAAGACGTCTCCTGCTTATTTTCGGGTGGACACTATGTCTGACAACCTTAGACTACCCTCAAATTGGTGGCAGCTAACTCCTCCACAGAGTTCATAACGGCTGCTATATCGCACAATATAATCACCTACCACAGCAAAACCGCGAGTTGCAAATGGTGAATGCACGTATGCCTACAAAGTACTAACCACAGATCATACCTAACCTTATACTAACCTTTCGGTGGATCTCCAGTCGATCACGGATTACCAGTGTTTCAAACACACACACACTTATTTACACTTTGGTACGGGACACATGGCGACTATAGATGGCAGGAGAGATATGCTTCCGTCTCTCTGATCCGTGCTTCCGTCCAACTGCACATTACTTGGAACGTGTGCAAGTGTTACGTGTAAGCATGGCTCCAAACGCGAAGCAAAGCAAATCACTCCAGAAAAGAAACGCACTGAAAGAAGTGAAGATGTATTACGAGAAGTTCTTTACAAGACAGTTTGTGTATTCACTGGTGTTTGATCCAAGCAGTATGTTGTTTGTGGCATGTTGTCTTCTATTGGCAGAAATTGTAGTCAACATTTTAGTCATCCAGAATGTGAAATATACAGAGATTGATTGGGTGGCGTACATGCAAGAAGTAAAGGGTGTTTTGAATGGAACTTACGATTACACACTTTTGAAGGGTGACACTGGACCACTCGTTTATCCAGCAGGCTTTGTTTATATTTATATCGCTCTGTATTACGCCACAGATCATGGACAGAATATTAGATTGGCTCAATATATATTTGCTTTTTTGTACATTATCCTTCTGTGTTTGGTGTTTAGAATTTACGTGAAGAGCAAGAAAGTGCCTCCGTATGTTTTGATTCTAACTTCTTGTTGTTCATATCGTATCCATTCAATATTTGTTCTACGGCTATTCAATGACCCGGTGGCCATGTTACTATTTTATGCTGCTGTGAATCTTTTCCTAGATTCCAAATGGAGCCTGGCAAGTCTGTTATACAGCATCGCAGTATCAGTGAAAATGAATATTCTCCTCTTTGCACCACCCATTCTGTTGTTGTATTTAACTTGTCTTGGCCTTAAGGGTACATTGATACAGTTGGCAATATGTGCATCTGTTCAAATACTGCTTGGAATACCATTCATTCTTACCAATCCTGTAGCGTACATTCGTGGTGCATTCGATTTTGGGCGTGTGTTTTTGTATGAGTGGACAGTGAATTGGAGGTTTTTGCCAGAGGACATTTTTACAAACTCATTCTTCCATGTGTGCCTCCTTGCTTTACACATAACCTTGCTGTTGTTCTTCTACAGTTCTGCGTTGATCTCCCTACGTAGTTATTCCACATTTATTAGTATTGAGAAGAAGGTTAGAAGACAGCTTTCAGATCGTGCAGAAACAGTGAATATGGACACAGCATCACAATTATTTTTGCTGCCACTCTTCATTGCCAACTTCATTGGTGTAACCTGCAGTAGATCCCTCCATTACCAATTCTACGTCTGGTACTTCCACAGCCTCCCATACCTTCTCTGGTCCACTCACTTTACCAGTGTCAGCAGGCTATGCATCCTTGGTATTATTGAATTGTGCTGGAACACTTTTCCATCAACGTACCTGAGCAGTATCACTTTGCACTTGTGCCACATAATAATACTAGTTGGTCTTGCAAGGAACAGGCCAAGTTTGAAATTGAAGTAACATGTGGTTGGTATGGTTACTAGTGTAGAAAGGTGTTAATTCCCCACAACGCATGACTGTTTTTAAATGTTGTGATGTGATGAAAGACAGCACTGGATACTAAAAATTTACTTGAGCAGTATCAGGATGTGCAGAGTTCTGCTGCTTTCTGCATTTTAATCCATATTTTTGCTATTCGGAAGCCACCTGAGTGATTAATGACCATGTACTTGCACAAGAAGTGATTTTATTTTGGAACAAGTGCTGTGAATATATGTACCAAGAACAGTGTTCATGAGTGATACTGTGCATCAACCTTCATCCTGTTGGAGTGAAATAAAAAGACTTGCTAAAAATGTTTTGTGATTTGTTGCCCCCTGTAGTGTGTGTTATTGCCATACACCATGGCAGGGTTCTATACATTTGCAAAAAATGTGGAGAATACTTTCCAAGTTCAAGGCACGTGAAACATGACATGAAGCAAGGTTCATTTTTAACACTCAACAAGATTTAGGTACCACCATACAAAATTAACATACCTAGGTGATATACTACCTGTGCACCCCTGCATGAAGGCCAATCTAGAAATTTGATAATCAGCCCTTTCATTTAGTACCAAGAAATGTGAGAAGGCAGATGATTGTTCTCTTCAGTCATTAGTATTTGTTGTGTGGGAAAGTTAAAACATTTTGTAATATTGACAAGCTTTGACTTGTAACTGGAGAAAACTGAAAATTTAAATTTAAATGGAGCATAGTGAAAAGATGCTGAAACAGAATTCCCGTCCTACATACTCTGTTGATTCAAGGGTGACCCTGCGTATAAACCAAGTGGCAGTGGCCTTCAGTTTTCATGAAGGTGTACATGCAGAGTATGTCTAAGTTTGGGTAACTTTGTTAGGTGGGCCTCTACCAGCCATTTTTCATATCCTATCATTTATTCTGATTCCCTGGATCCTTACAGGATTACAAAATCCATACTGATGCGAAAATAGTCAAAACTGTAGATAAAAGTAACAAAAATATTTGCTTCAGAAACTGTGTCAAGAAGTGACAGCATAAAAGTGTACAACAATTTTAAATACTAGGCATAGTATGATTGAGGATTTCACTCATTCCAAAGATCCAAGGTCTGTAAGAACCAACAGATATAGATCCAAACCTACATAGATATATATGAACAAGAATTAGGAGAAATAATCGGCGCATTTCCCTCACTGCAAATAATGTGACAAAATTATGTGGAATTGAAGCCTGGTTGTGTGCCGAGCGATGGAGTTCATACTGCCAGTTTAAATTGCCCAGCTTCTAGTGCCCTCTCGTGGCGGCGAGCTTGTACTGTTTGGTCATTTGAATCTCGTGCATACCTGGACCTGGAGTTACTCATCTATGACCTGGACGTGGGCCTGCAATCTTTGCGATACACAATTTACTCTACTCCATGGTTTACACATTTGATGCGTGGCTGCATGTTTTGAAGTTTGTAAATGGCGTGGTTGTGTCTCATGTAGTGAATCGTGTTCAAGACGTTTTTGAAATCGAAAAAAAAAAAAAGCCGAGGAGACACATTTTTCACACTGATGTTATAGTGTGTGTAATTATGTCTCGTACACATTCACCAGCGCCAACTCCAGATATTATTCACCCGGCACATTCCACTAAGAAGGTTGGTTATGTTTCACATATACGGCAGTTTTATGGTTTTCAGCAATTGATTTCTATGATTATAGGTTTCCCAGTGAAGTTTAGGGTTGTCGGATACGCTCACTGGAGACAAGTGGAGCTGTCTATTGCAAGTAAAAAGTAGTTTATCTTATTACCTAATTCCGTACATTTGTACGTGGCTTTGACGACAGATCTTTGTTACGCGTAGGGATTTCAATGAAAGTAAGTTTTATTGTAATGTGTACCGCAGAACTTAACCTCCCTCGCATACTGGACTTTCATCTGTCATAAATTATTGTGTAAAAATTGGTAAAGTAAGCCAATTTTTATTTAAATTCGAAATCGGGATTTCTGTCTGCCTTCAGTATTCCTTTTCGCGATTGTCTTAGAACATGGAAAGAAATTGTTTTTAATCTGTTATGATGATGGATTGTTTTAGAAGATTTTCAACAATTTCATTTGCCATTGTGCCCAAACAATGAAGCAATAATGCATGGAACGTTCCTTGCTTAATGTTTCTGTTAGGTCCCATCAAATTAAGGTTTAGAAGGTGGCACAGAATCGGGCATGCGCTTTTATCCCTTTTGATGCTTAAACTGTTTGCCATTCTTCAGCAATCAACACCAACAAGTGCTCATATTTCTGCAAGAGAAACCTACTTGCAAGTGGAAATTGTTACATTATGGGAAGGCATTTCTGTATTGCTGTGTTTTTGTGTGTGATGTAACAGAAGCATGATGCAAGTGGGTTGACAGCATAGCTCTGACAGTAACTGAAGCTCCTAGTGCAGACTGACTTTCTGTCACTAATATGAAAGCTGGCACTTGATAAATACATGTTGATTTTATTATCTCTGGTAAGTTACTCTTGTCATTTGATTTCCTGTCACTAGAATAGAACCCCAGAGTCTGTGTTGGCTAATGTCACCTGAATTTGTGAGCCTTTTTATCAGGATGTTGTGACATGCATCTGGAACAATTTTCATGATCCATTATCACACTAGTGAAGTACCAGAGTTCTGGCTTCTGCACCTATCATGAGAATCCAGGTGTCTGGAAATATTTTAACTATTTGAAAAGTTTGTAATTAGGTTACTCCATTTTATTTGTAATATCAGATATGCATCTTTACAAGTTTAAAGCTTTGTTGTGTGTGTCATATAATAAAAACTGTGTTCTCTCTTCTTAAGTATTTCCGCTGGTACTCTTTGAGGCCAGAATTCTTTAGCATGCTCACTTGTCTGATAATATTGTGTCATAGCATGCAGGGACAGTTTCTTTAAAAACACATTAAATTAGTGTAGTTATAACACTGTGTTTGAAGTATTGAAATGAGGCCATTAAGTTTCTAATTCTAAGTCCCTTGAAAGAAATGGTTTCAATCCACATTGCCATTTTTGTCATCTATTGCATCTGTTCCTGACTGGATTGATCTGGCTGAGGAAAGGAACAGGTGGCAGGCACTTGTAAATGTGGTAATGAACCCTTAGGTTCAATAAAATGCAGAGAATTTCGTGACTAGCTGAGAACCGGTTAGCTTCTCAAGAAAGACTCTGCTCCATGGAGTAAGTAAGTAAGTATTGCATTTGATCCTAATCTCCTTTATTCTGAGGGACCAGTGATATGAATAAAAGTGTATGATGCCCCCAACCATACACGTGATATATAAGGTGATTAAACAGTTTCACGATAATTACCGGTGAAACTCAGTGATATCTATGGAGTATACTTTTTATTAAATTGTGTGTAACGCAACATCTTATTATTTGCCAAATTGTTGGAAGGTTTTGCTTTGAAAAATGCTGATTTTTTCCCAAAGTGTGTGAATGTTAAGCTTCAAGATGAAATTTTAGTTGTTGCAGCTTGTTTATTGTAAGAGTATCTGAGCAATTTTTATAGTAAAATATCAAATTTTATGTTTTTTGTACTGTGCATTGTAATATAATTATACAATGTAAACCAACAAAATGCACTGTTTCTAAACTAATTTTTTAATTTATGATGTCTTCTGCATGTTTCAAACCAGAGGGTTCATCTTCAGGAAGACAGTTGTACAAACAAGTATGGTACATACGAGGGACGGCTGATAAGTAATGTACACAGTGAAATATCTTGAAAAAGAGACCATGTATTTAAACAAACAAAAGTAGGAAGTAAAGTACAATATTTTAGCTACAAATTGACATACTTATTTTTCGACCTAGTCACCTTGTCGTTCAATACATTTTTCCCAACGTAAAACAAGTTTACACATGCCGTCAATGAAGAATTCAGTTCTTTGCTTGATCCACGACGTTACAGCTTGCTTCACTTCATCATCTGAGGTGAAATGAGTCCCCTTAAGATCCCTCTTGAGGTGAGGAAAGAAATGGAAATCGCTTGGCGCCAAGTCAGGGCTGTAGGGCGGATGGGAGAGAACCTCAAACTTCAGCGTCAACATGCGTGGCACCCATCGAGAACAGACT
>Ga0123355_10005625_pt1 | contig 18387 bp, 12 predicted proteins | sample TergutEmb28metaG_3_FD_89872 | JGI IMG/M metagenome (GOLD analysis project Ga0123355, IMG submission 89872) | Embiratermes neotenicus P1 segment gut microbial communities from Petit-Saut dam, French Guiana - Emb289 P1 | ecosystem: Host-associated > Arthropoda: Insects > Digestive system > Gut ... | reverse complement strand
CAACTTTTGCGGATAGAGGGGTGTCACGTGGTTAGCGCAACGGGTCCCCACGGCCGTTAATCTCTGTTTTCTGAACCTGGAGCCGCTAATTTTTTATTCAAGTAGCTCCTCAGTTTGACCTCATGAGGCTGAGTGGACCTCGTTCCAGACCCACTACTACTCAGAAAATCTGGTAGCGCCGGGGATCGAACCCGGGACCTCTGTGTCTGTAGCCAGAAACTCTGACCACTAGACCACAGAGGCGGCCAAATTTGGTAAAAGTGTGACAAAAATATTGGGCCCTCTGAATGAAGACCTAACTACATTTCATTTTCGGCGACGACATTAACTCTCCTCAAAAGCGCTGTCTTTGGGTGAAAGCCGAGGAGGTTGTAATAATTACGTAAACGCAGCGCCATGTTATGTTATACTGCGTTGGCTGTCTTGTTCTTTATTAAAATTAGTTTTATATTTCTTTGCTTGTAACACCTTTACACTGACAAATAACAATTTCACTTAAGGATAAAATCAAAATTTGATGAAATAAAAACGTCCGAATTTCCGTACTTTCCCCAGTATTGGAGATTGAAGATTTATTAAGTGTGGATATTATTAACATATATCCATTTACTGTTAAGCAACTGAGGAGGCAAGGCGAAGATACGCACTGTCTGTACTTGATCACTGCGAACTTCTGAGAACAGGATACGTATCCATTAAAGTAGATTTGCAGTGCATCTTAACACTAAATGAAGGCAAAGCCACGTTTAAACGTAATGTAGGCGATAAACCCCGCGGGGCCCGCAGCATTCCATTGTGCTGTCAGAGTGGCAGCTTCTGCGTGATACAGCAAATCGGGTTGGCTACAAATGCTGCAGGTAAATACTGGCAGGTTTTGTTACAGCTTTCTCTTTAGGACTGTTACATTTAATCGTAATAAATGTATTTTGAAAGCATTTATACTTACGGAGAATATTTATTTTCAGTTTTGTTTCGAGTAAGCAAGCAAGGGTTTAAAACACACTTGAATTTATTATTTGAGTTTGCCCGAATTTGTCGCCATGATAATGCACAAACATTTTCTCATAAGCAAATGTAATTGTGTGCAATGGCACAGGCATGCAGATATAATGTATTTCGCTACGGGAAGGAGGTAATGGAGAAATGAATTTCCACAGAACGAGGAAACCACTTTTCAAGAAAATAAATTGAATGTACTTTATTATTACTTATGTTTGTCCACATTAATATACATGCACATTCTAATATTTCTTAATTTGTTTGTTTTTGTATTTTTTAAACAGTGAAAGGACAATGCAAATGTTTTTACTTGAAATCTCGAGTGATGAATTTTAATACACTCTGGCGTTTGGACTTCATAACGAATGACTTCCAGTTATAAATAAGAACACTTAATAATTAAAGATTATAGGCGCCGTGGTACGTCGATTCGTCGTATTTTTGCGGAAGATGATGTGCCAACAGTCAGGGAGATAAATAACATCTGTCAGTTTCATTTTCTGTAATTTAATATAGCATTTAGGCGTGAAGTTTCGTAATTTTCAGAATGGTAAGAAACATCAGGGTGCCGGAGATTACGTCGGAAACAAATGAAGCCAGTACTGTTTACGCGTGAGTGTTGAGGTACTCACGTGGGTGACTATGAAAGAGAGTGTCTTTTGGGATGTAACATCAGCGAGTCTCTTAGAAATTTCCGGTTTTGTGGAAACCCTTAATCAACCATATCCAGAGTAGAAGAAGAAGACAAGAGGTTCCTTCGAAATTTGTTACATTTCTACATGACGACACGGGATCACAACCCAGAAAGAAGCATTATTTAAATAATGTTTACATCTGAGAAAATTCCTCATATGTGTATAAAACGTAAGCCATGAATATGATAAATTTTGGCAGAATTTTAATATCAGTATTTGAAAAGGGTAATAATATTTTCTACGTACATTTTTATTAATTATTTTTGTGGTCAGTTTAGAATTAAAGAGATTGCATACTGAGCTAAATTAAACAAAACAGGATGAATGTTGTTACGCAAGTTGCCATACAGTGCCCTGTCTTTAGGTGAAACTGCAACGTGGTTCCGCGGGTTGCTTTTATGTTACAAACCAAAATACGATATTGTACGACGTACCAGAGCATTGATGAATTAAACCATCCCAGAAGCAGTGAATGTAATTTAAATATGCCGTGAGGTGCCATTGGTTTACTCGCGAGAGTTGAGTTTATGGTAAGGTTATTTTACTTCATATTGGGTGATGTTCTGTTTGTGCCAGCTTCTACGGTTAATGTGCTATTAAAAAGAAAAATATGTGCTTTAATCGTAATGTGATCTGCTAGGAAACTGACACGTGTATACGTATACATTATATCAATAAACACACAATAATAATAATATTTCCTGTTTGAATGTTATAGCACACCATAAAATTGCCGAATTTAAAGTAAACAACAACAGAAGAAAATTCTAAAGCGTACTTATTTTTCCCATGGAAATAAGTTTACATTTTCTCTCTGTGGCCTTAATAAGTTGAAATGGTAGTACGGATGAAAGTAGAGGAGGATAGGCGAAACACACAGTTCAGTCCCACAACGCAGTCTTCACAACATAGAGCAGGCAGCTTAGCGTCTTCGTCCGAACCTGAGGAACACGTGATCGACGTCTTGTCGCTTCACACCGGTGTCCACCATGGGGTTATTGTTGTCACGTACGACTGTAACATAAGACGTTGTAATCAGAGTGCGTACAGGACCCCTAAGACACGGCGTGTCGTAAAAAGACGATGACAGCTTGGGCTGGACAACTGGATTTTGATAGCTGACAGAAGTAAAGATTTTCTGTGTTCCACGTTGCCCAGACCAGCTGTGAGCCCATCCATCCTTCTGTCGAATAGGTAAGAGGTAAAAGTGTCTTGGTGCACAACATAATACTGTGGGGAGTAGAGGTACAGCTCCACTTGTTCTTAATCTTGTCACTAGATATAGACGAGTGGTCAGATTAAGGCCCCGGCCACTTCCGCTAGGGAAAGAGTCCCCGCCATCCTTTCAACAGGAGGCTGGATGGGCTTCAGAACCGGTGTCGGCGATTTGGAGAACATAAAATTTTTTGTCCCTGCCGGGAATCGGACCACGATTCCTCGGTGTCAAGTCTGTAGCTAGTCTCAATACGGTCTAAATTGTCTCGGCTGGCCATCTAATGAGTCGAGGGTGTAAATCAGCTGACTCTTCTAATGCTTCTGTTAATGCAAGCGGTAAATGCTTACTCTCTGTTATGGCGTCATGCCGGGAAGTTCAGTTATGAAGATTAAGCTTTACCTGTTTATGAAGATAACTCTCTTCTGGGACGTGACGCCGTGTAGTTCGCTAGCTATTTTTTAGCACTTCTGAGACCTTTAACTGTCTGAAACTTCTGAATTCAAAAGTGAGGAATAAGGTTCCTCTGAAAAGTTGGTATAGTATGATTTATTCCATAAAGTATCCAGCTTCAGGCGCGTTTAACGTATGCGAGCCTAACCTCATGTCATAAGTTAGAAGAGTGCTTGAATCGTGTGCGCATAGATCAGTGCGTTTATGCAATCGGAGGGGCGGAAGTGCCAGTTTCTTTACATTGCAGCTGCAATCATGTGACTGAGGTACGAGGTCCTTAGGGATTGTGAGACTCGTGCTGAAGGCTGTCATGCCCTATGACTGGGACTCTGTGGATGTAATTTTGTTATACCTGCACGACTTCACTTACAACAACACAGCACTCTTTACAACCAACAGCGTCATAATCTAAACGCTCTTGTACATATTTGGAATGTATCTTCGGTTACTACCGTTGTGGGGTATAAGGGTCGGTATGGTGACACGGAAGTGTTTGTTTCCGGTTGCGCACTTCAGTTTCAGAGAACGTTTCTGTAAAATGAGATGACACCCAAGGGTGGCTGTCATTTATATAGGCTCTCTACTTGCCATTATTAGCAAAAGCAGCACTGTAACTTCTGCAGTTGAAAGGTTAGGTTATAGAAAAGCTTCTCGTGACGTAGCCTACACAACAGGATGATTAGGCGGTGATAGGTTATTAGATTGTTGAAAGAGGTCCTTTTTAAATGCATAGGTCATGCATATAGCGTTGAATGTGTTAAAGAGTTTACTGAACGATAAATTCGAAAGTACCTACAAGGAAGCTGTCGCAGTGTGTTTGAACACACTCCGCAGGCAACCGTTTGCTGACTGATTGAAACCACACATCATGTCACACAGTAAAGCCGCTAACCCGGCAGGGATTTGAACTGCATATCTCTTGAATGCAGTCGAATACCACTAAACCAATCTGCTCACCGCATATCACGGTTAAGTGGTTAGCATTGCTGCTTTGCGTCCTGTAGGTCCCGACTTGAGTTCTTTCCCCGAAAGCTTATTATACTGATTTCAGCGGTTTTCACTTACCCCTTGAAGACAAATAAGGCAAAAAAGGTAAATTTCACCCTAGAACAGGCCATGAAGGATCAGAGGGGGATTAGATGTTTAGTTGTACACTTTCTTTAACCTCGGCGCTAGATGGGTTTTGGTGGTCAATGCCACGCCCCGGCCACTTTACTCCCGGCAGAAAAACCCGGTACCCATGGTACAAGAGACTGGGTGGGCCCCAGAGTCAGTCTGGATGGGTGTGAAACATCTCCCCCTCTCCACGGGATTCGATCCCCGGACCGTCCAGCCCGTAGCGAGTCGCTATACCGACTATACTGTTCCGGCCCATCAGTTCACATCCAGACTCTTCAGAACTTCTGTTCACAGTTGTCCTCAATGTCAACGAATGGTAGTATGTTTAGGCTATGTAGTTGAAAAAGCGTCGTTTAATAAAGTGTGAAAAGAGGTAAAACAACTTACTCGGCGAAGGACGAATTTAGATTCCAGTCTTGCGGGATATGACGCCGTGTATATCTGTAAATAAGTACGTAGACACAGTGTACACGGCGTCACACTCCAGATGCGTAAATTTGCATCAACACTCCAGTGGGAACCTGAAACCTGGAATTAATTTGGGTAATCTTTTACCTGTCATTAATTTTTAAAATATTTAATTTTACCTTTGTCGTCTAAGTAGGCTTCCATAGCGTTAGAGAGCTCGTAGAACGTAGACAGTGCGGCACAGACTTTGCGTACTTTCAGTGGTAGGTCCTCCTGCTGAAAATTGGGATTGCACTGGGGAGGAGGAAGGGCTGCCACACGACGCGTCGCAGACGCCAACAGAACGGTGAGGACGCAGATCAGAGTCACACACACGTGCTTCATTCTGCCACAGAAATCAGTAACTGACATAATCGAACTGCAAGATTAACTCTTTTTATGTTTTATATTTGATATTTGATTTTAAATTCGGGGTTTCTGATGTAAAACATACATGTACATGTTTTGTTCTTTTGCAGACTTCGGCAGTTGAGTGAATGTCTTACCCGTCTTATTCACGAGATATATCACTGGACAGGTATCTGTGTATATATGTATATATATATATACACATATACACACACACATATATATATACACACACACGTATATACACACACATACATATAAATAAATATACACACACACACACAAACATATATATATATACGTACATACATATACATATGTTAACCTGCATTTGTGGTTTTGAAATCGTTGAGATAAAAGTTAAATGCGGTAATGTGCTAAAAGAAAGTGGCTTGTTTGAATAAACAAGCAGCATTGAAATGTTTAATCAATATTGCTCTCTGAAACGATCCCTCTGAAACCTCTCCCTGAAAACAGCAGCAAAGCTCATAGCACCAAAATAATTTGTGTTTTTAAATTATTTTTTAAGTTAAAACAAGCTTTAATAACGCATTCTGGTTGCACGCATTCTCGAGAGATATTATTTGTTACTTCGACACATAAGGTATCTTGACATTTGGATAGGGCAGTGAAGACAACGCTATTGATAAAGATGGACTGACACCTGTTTTTGCAAAGGTAATGACACTACCGTTTTCACATTGCACAAAGTCGTGATGGCTATCACTGTCACGAGGAGTATTCACCATAATTAGCAAGTGCCAAATAATGCACACAGATTCTAGCTAGCTCTGCAGTGCCGTCCTATATTACTCGGAAATATGATCTAGTTTGTACGGTGGGCCGTTTAGAGAAAATTGTTAGAATTCGATTTTGGATCCCCGACTAAAGTGAGTAATGAATTGGAACGATACGAACTAAAATTAAACCGCCATAACAGATATACTTTTGGATTTATAGTGTACTAAAAGTTGTATTCGCTGTGACAATAAATACAACGGTCTTCTTTAGACACACAGTAGCATTACTTACTTCGAAAATGTTCAAGGGAACTCAGAGATTTTGGGGTTCAGTGTTTTGTTGCGTCATAGTGGTCAATCGCATTCTCTTAGGAAATTAACAGCAGGTGCATTGTTGTTATATGTGAAATAATACTTATAATGAGTTGAAACTGAATTGAAAGTAAACTGTGAGGAAACCTTAGTGCCTAGCCCACGTAGCAAGTTCATCAAAACATGCGCAGTAGTTAGGGAAATGGAACTTGACGATCTAGTACTGGACACGATCTCGGTGACAAGTGTTCACTGCTTCTACCTTATGAAAAAAAAAACGCACAATATTCCATACACGTACATGTTTTAATTTCGGGGGTGTCGTCTGGCTATTCTATGACAACTGTTTGAATGGAAAAAACGTGCTGTTTTTTCGGAAGAGATTTTGCAGTTGCCTGAAAACTTGTTACTGCAATGTGTTAATAATTAGAGCATGTAGGCTTGTTTTTAATAAGGTGGAAAACGTTACTGTCCGGAGTCACTTTGGGGTAAAAAGAATATGCACGAGTAACCTTTATCAGTCAGCAGGTAAGTTAGTTCCATCTCTTGCAGAAATTCTGATATTTGTTTGCCTTAGAAGTCCATGAACTGCAGTTAAACCCATTTTCTCTGCAATTTTATCCTCCGTTACACAAAGTCGAAGACACGGGCGGGGTTTCGGAAATATAGAATCGCGAAAATCACATCTGCGGCATGTCTGCATTTTGCTGCGAAAGGTCCAACTTCTCCCCGTGGTTTCTTGTGATGTCTGTGACAGGATTACCCTAGACTAGCTAAAGCGTCCTTTTTTGTAGATAAGACAAACTTGATGCACAAATTTATTCTTAGTATATTTATCAATCTCTACATGTTTCTGGCGACTATGAGCCTATCATCAGGAGATACAACTATGTTTTTGCGACCCTTGGTACTTGTTATTCTATGCACCCTGCATACCTGACAGTCATTCACACAGAATAACAAGTACCAAGTATCGCAAAAACACAGTTGTTTCTCCTGATGATGGGCACACAGTCGCCCGAAATATGTAGAGATTGATATGTATACGAAGAATAAATTTGTGCACCATGTTGATTTTATTTACAAGAACATACAGAGATGCTGGTCAACAAAATATAACATTCTTTTTATTTTTTACCGTTGTGCCTGTTAGAGAGAAACTGTTTACAGATATAATCAGAGTATGCATACGGTACGAAAAATTTGATTATTGGTATCTATTACCTGCCGCAAAGTTCAGTTCCCTTGTGACCAAAAATTAGTCCCGAAAATGCCCGTACACGGATCTGAAATATAAAATCAGTCAAAATATTATAACCAGCAAATACAGGTGCGATGTCGTTAGGTATTAAGATGAATGTAAATCTGATGTTCTTCTTTTTTAAATAAATATTTCTTCCTCTACTTCCTGGTTAAGTACAATGCAACACGCGTTTTTTTTTTCCAGTAATCTTAACCCTTTCGCATTTACATATTTTGGCTCCGTGTAGTATTTTAATCATATTAGAGTCAAAACGGAACTTTATTTATGGGTATTGAAGTTGGATTATGCGTAATGGGTTGCAAATTGTGATGTGAATCCATAAACAACATATTATTAATTAGTAATCTTTCCTCTTTCTTTGTTCAGAACGGCTACATTTTCTCAGCATCTGTTTTATAAGATTTTATCTTCGGTGAATTACTATCCATTTTTCTTACAACGTTTTATCTCTTACTCGCTCGTCTCTTTTCGCCAAAAAACGTAGAAAATCTGAACCGTCTATGTTGTATTCGATTTTTCAGTAAGTGGCCACTTGACGACTCCGTATATCAGTAGTTTTAGTTACGGTACGAAATATGTTTTTCTCATATTCTTTGCATGTAGAGTGAAAATCCATTCGCCACACGCCCCCGGCATTGTGATTCCTTGCTAAAAGTGTGTAACAAACATTATGCACCGTATGTCCTGGGACATTTATTTTTCGAGTTATACCTTCCAGATGAATGACACTAGACGTTCAAAGATAAAATCATGAGCACCTCTTAGTTACACGTATACTACATGTTGAAGACTGCCGTCTGGTAAGGATGTGCGCTCCGCGATTAGTGGTATGAATCCAGTTGATCATGAAGTTGTACTTTGAGGACTCTCATTTGTTAAATTCTCAATTCTCTTGCGAAAACGCGTGATCATCTCCACCACGTTCGTCCCACAGCTGCCATTATGGCATCTTCGTTGACTGGTGTTCGTAAAATCCATGGGTGGCCTGTATTTACAGGTGCTGTAGGTATTACTATTCTACTCTGACGGAGAAGGTTCTCAAATCGTCAAAAGACATTAGCATCCGCATGACGACGACCGGAATAATGCAGTGTGAACTTCCGTGCATGTTGCAGTATTCGTCCTGTGTGTATTCCAAAACCATTATGTCGGAACAGAGCACAGCGGTGCACTGTGTGTCTTGAGTACCTAATAAAAGTACTAGAGTGGCATTTGCCTGGAGGATATAAGAAATGTGAGAGAAGCCTGAATAGGGATAGTCGGTTTTGCGATTGAGATTCGAACCAGATACCTCCAAAATAAAAGCCAGAAAGATTATTCCTTCCACCAGGCTTCGCAGTGAGAGTGTTGTATCTTGCGCAGAGATGATGCCAAGCCAAGCGGTGTTTTAGCACACGTTAGAGGGAGCGTCATTTGAGAGGTAAAAGAACAGCTGTCCATATGTCTGGGCACCACGCCACAAAGGTGTAGAGCCTCGTGCGGTCTTAATTCACAAAGACGTGAGCGCTTCGGCCTCTTTACCCTCGAGGGACGCTCCCATTACATTACATAGAAGGTTTGGTAGGATTCGGATTGTGTTTGGATTCGATGGGAAAAACTGCCGGTTATCCTTCCTAAAGTCAGGCACTTTAGTGACTAAACATTCTCGATTTTAGACCCTGTCGCAAAAGTGCGAAAAGCTCTGCTAGCTTTGTCGTATCTCTCCGTCCGTCCACATGCAACAACTCGGTTCCCACTGGACAGATTTTCATGAAATTTCATATTTGGGTATTTTTCAGAAATCTATCGAGAAAATTAAAGTCTCATTAAAAATCTTACGAGAATAACGTGTACTTTACATGAAGAGCCGTGTACATTTATGACAGTCTCTTGCTAAATTCTTAGAATGAGAAATATTTCGGACAAAATTTGTAGAGAAAATAATAACAATTATATGTTCAATAACTTTTTTCCGAAAATCGTGCCTTTTATGTGATGAGGAAAAATGTCGTTGAGCCAGACAGGACACAGATGACAGTATAAAGTATATCATGCGCTTTCCATGCTGGGTAACTAAGGCTACAGATACATACTCATAATATGTAATACTTATTGCTCTTCCACAGCAAAAATGGTTACGCGAACGCGCCTCTATGGTACGTTATACTTACATTGCTTGTCCTATTCGCGTCTCCAGATGGCAGACGTAAAAATGTTTTTAAAGAAGCCGGGTCGAAGCGCCACAGGAAAAAATATTAAAGAGCATAATTAGTTAAGCGAGCCCAAAGTATCATAGGCTCTGTGTATCAGAATGCACCAACTGTGCAAGTCATTTATTCGGCAGCCCTGTATTTATGGAACAGGGAGAGGAGTCTTCAGGCAAGCATTCAAATGGACTCAAGTGTGGGAAGCCTTACTCTGCAGTGCAGCTGTGCGATAATTGGACGCATGTAGTTGAAAGCAATTGCATGAATTCCGCCACTCCTTTAAATCCGCAGAAATGCGGACTTGAGGAAATTGTTAGTGTTCTGGCTACTTCTAATTATCGAAGTACGTTTACCAGAAACCCACGTCATTGCTACCAGGCACATAGATATGCTAATCTGTGGGGCTGCAACACTCTCAAATTCTTTCAGCAGTCATCAGGATGAAGATTGGCCATGTCTGACGTCTCTGTATTGGTATATTAGATTAATATGATTTTGCCATCATGTTTCGCAGACAAAAAAATTGAATTAGCAAGCCATTCTCTGGAAAGTCTGCTGTAAGGCTATTAGAACATTTTAATTTAAATTTCTGTACAGTTAAGTGGATGAAATAGGTAGCACATATGCCGCGCATTTTTGAGGTCAGGAGTTTATGTACCGGCAATAAAGCCAGGCATCGGCATTGAAAATTTCGTAAAAATGTGGAGGCGGAAGGTTACAAATAGTTAAGACCGTTTCTTTCCACACACACAGTAGCCAATTTGTGTTTTATGATTGCATATATGTAGATATATTGATTGTTAATTTTTATAAGTTTCGAATTGAAGGTGAACAAATGCAGTATTCTGTGGCATAGAACAAGCACATACACACACAAACAGTAAAGTTGAATCACTGTCTGTGAATATTCTTCATCTAATTTGTCAGGTGCGTAAATCAAGAAAACTTCTTGTGAACCAGACACGCAAGCTGCAGTAGGGGAGACCGGGAAACGATTGAAAAACCTGAAGGTAAGGGAACATTTAGGATATCCACACGTAGATTGGAGGATAATATTAAAATGAATTAACATCTACAAGCATAGCGACGTTCTAAACCTATGAAGGTATGTCTGAAATATTTTACGCGGACGTCCTTAAGTATTACGATCTTCAAAACACTTCAGGCAGTTAAAATTCAACAACTTCAGTTTGTACGTTGTTGGAGACAAGTTCTTTCAGGTTGAGAAGCTGGAAACACTGGTGCACTATCTTTGGCTACACATCGGTTACTTACACTTGCTCCACATGCCATTGTTTAAGTTTCATATGTTTGTTTGATATACTTGTGTTGTTTAGTGTTATATAAAATTTCAGTATTATCTTTATTAGGGGCAGACATCAATCGTGAATGTAATTATTTTGGCGTTTTCAACGATTAAGTACTTTATGCTGAATTTCTTATCATTTATCAATATTCCGTTATAATAAATTTTGTACCTCTCAACATTTTGTAACACAGCCTGGTGTACAGTTATATTATGGGAGTGAAAACGTCTTGAAGTTGTTTTTCAACAATATTTCCCACTAAATCTATTTAACTGTGTTGCTGCTGACACTTTATGGCGACGTGTCGCTCACTGAATGCAACACCGGCCCAACTAAAAAACTGCCATTTGGAGTTAACATTGTGATTGCGCTAAAAAATATAGCAATTATATGCGAGAGTACCGGCACACTTCTTAGTCAAAACATGCCCATCCTTATGCCATTATTGTCAAATTTGTATGCTATATTTTGAGCTCAAACTCCGTATTAACTACAAATGGGAATCTTTATTGTTGCACCGTGCGTTTTGTAGAATCACTTTAATTATCACACCGACTAATGCACTTACATAAAATTTCACATTAAAACATTTAAAAACGCTCCAACATGTTATGATCCTAAGATCATCCTCAGGGAGCTATGTTGTTCCTTGATAAAGTCATTTTAAAAACACCCATTAATTCCTTTATATTAATAGGGTGCTGTGGCAGCATGTGTTGTGTAAGGGTACTTGGTTGAGAATGCGCTTGACTAGTTGTGCGTAGTGTGTTACGCTGCGAGAGACTGGCCAGTCTCTCGCAGCGTAACACACTACGCACAACTATAGTCAGGCGCATTCTCAACCAAGTACCCTTACACAACACGACATGCTGCCACAGCACCCTATTAATATAAAAGAATTAATTAATGGGTGTTTTTAAAATGACTTTATCAGGGAACAACGTAGCTCCCTGAGGATGATCTTAGGATCGAAACACGTTGGAGCGATTTTAAATGTTTTAATGTGAAATTTTATGTAAGTGTATTAGTTGGTGTGATAATTAAAGTACAAATGGGAAATTTTTGGATTGTGCCACTGTTGTATTCAGTGAACGATATTACGTTGCATGACATCACGGCCACATTTTTTGCATTCGGTCGTATCAGTGGATCAGTTTTTTCCCCCCTGAAACTTAAGGTGTCAATTCCCTGATATTTTATCAGTTTTATCAACTATTTCGTTCGCGATATAGTGCCACATATTTAAGTTCTGAATTCGACAATACTAAAAAAAAGCAGTGAAGTAGTAGAAACCTGTAACATATTTCAAACTGCAAGCAATGCAGATTTTACTCAGCCAGAATTCAATATCATGCCCAGCTATGCGCAAGTCCAATCCATCAAACAAATTTGATTTTATTATGGATTATAAATTTACATTGACTAAATATGACTTCATCTTCATAAGGGTTGTAGGGTTACAAAAAGATGCAATACGCAGGCTTTAGAATTTATATTGGACACTTCATGTCACTTTTTTCTTTGACAAATCTGCGACTGACATAATACGAGACACATCGAAGGTTACTGGAAAAGTGTTAGTATAAATAGAAATGAAGAATTACCGCAACGTAAATTACCTATGAATTTGTGCACCACAGATAGAAAAATCAACTCACCTCAGGCGCAAGAGCGACTCAAGCACTGGGAGTAACCTATATGCCCATTACTCACAGTTGCTTGATGCAACTGATAATTTGCTGAATACGTTTATTGCACAATATGCGTAATTAACTGCAAACCAATCGCACGCATGAAGGAGTAGTTAAATAATAATCGATAGTTGGTTGCTTAGAATTCGGGTCGTTTCACTAATTGACCGGATCGATTACAAACATTTCATTCAGTCCGATTGAACACAAGTAATAAAATTTGTATAATCATGTCATACAGACCGCGTTCATGAATAATAAGAAGTGATAATTCGTTGGCTAACATTCCTGGTTACACTACAGCGGTAGCAGTCAAACCGCGTTCCCGCGGCGACTTGTACAGCTTCGGTAAACATGTTTTCTTTGTAGAAGTGATGCAAAATTGTTAATTTTTAATTAGATTTTTATTTTTTAGCCACTCTTGTGCATAATCAGTTTTGGGTTTATTTTCATTGTGAATCGATAAAAATAAAATTTAGATTTTCATAAATATGCCTAAGTATTATATTTTCAAATAAATGGTTTTGTTTCACGAAGCTTTGTTTCATTAATTAAGGCAAAAACGTTAACACCTACTTTAAAATGGTTCGCGAAAATTCAGATGTACTGACAAGAGTTCCACGAATGTTAAGAATTTGTAAAGCACTGCTCCAAATACATGAGCAATATTAACCCTTAACTGTTTGGGATTCAGTGGTAATTTTTTGTACCACCTGTTTTAACACAGACGTTAGTGCGTGTTTCTGCCGACACAGTTTGATGTTTTAGTCTCACAATAAACCACGATTTTAATGATTAATCAAAAATAAATTTGAAATTATGTGTGTGTGAGAGAGAGAGAGAGAGAGAGAGAGCCGCTGTGGCATAATTTAAGGTAGGCTGTTCTAACACGGGCATTCGTCTCCAGGAATCGAAACCCTCGGTGTATAAGGATGGTTGGTTGTAGACAGAGATTTAAATCAGGCACCACTGCAGTATGAATCAGTTTTGCTACCAACTCGAGAGATACGTTTCATGATTTATCATTTAAATCTGCTAAATTCATTAATTTTTGTTGTTGTGGGCTTATAATAAAGTAGAAGAAAAATCAATTTGCCACTTTAATGGTCCGAAAAGCTTTGCACGAACAAAGGTTTTAGAACCTGATGGCGCTGTGTGTTAGTGTTTAGTCTTATTTGTTCTCTGTGTTGCCGTTGCAGCAAATAGGCTACTTTCACACGTGTTAAATTAGTTGGCTGTATTTATTTTTGTGAAATGTATGTGTTTTATTGAAAATAAGATTAAAGTTATGTTATTGAATCCATATTTCGGAGTAGTATTAAAGATCTGAGTATTAAGTCACGTGAATGATCGTAGGTTACATCAGTGAAAAATTAAATGAAGAATATTGTTGAAGTGAAGGATTTAAACTAATTTAGAACGAACAGGACAGACAAAATGATATGAAACAAACATTTTTTTTGTTTCCCAGCTGCAAGATTTCCTATCGTGAACAATGTGAATAAGGAGGGACATACAGGCCCACACTGAGAACTGGGCCAGAATTTTTCTTTGATGTCGTGAACGGCGCTCGTGGGATCAGTGAATTACTGTGCAACAATAGGAACTAAATGTTGCTGACTTCTTGGTTTTGGTTTAGAAACTGTCTGGGCCATTCAGTGGCTCCCTTACCGCACATACTTGTCATAACCTACTGAACTGCGTATCTTCCCTGCACTGAAGTGTAAAATTCCGATATGAAATCGACCGCGAATTCTTGTTACTTTAAACGAACATTGCACTTTAAAGGTCTGCCTGATTTGCCTGTGTGGGATGAAAATACGAACACGAGATAAGGCCAGCAAAAGTACCCTGAGGAGGAAGGGATTTCAGTAGGCGTTCCTTTTAGAATGAAGCCTTTGTGTACGAAAGTGGTTTAAAAAAATTAAGGGGATTTTGTATGCGCCTTTTTCAACAAAATAATCACCCAATATTTAAACGTATCTTATTATGAAAATTGCAGCTATGTCTTTCGGGATAAGGCGTCGTGTTCATTGGTAATTTGTTACTGACGTCATGGATAAAGCTGCTGCCTCTGAGTTCAGGATTGACGGAGAAGAAGAATTTGCCGGGGGCATGGCTGCGTTGTACAGTGAAAGAGCGGATTAATTTAAAATTTCAAAATTATTGAGTTTTTTTATTTACGTTTGTGGATGTCTCTGGTAACACCGGGGTTTTGCCAGGACACTTCCATTATTTTTAATATTAATGGCTGAAACTTATCTCATCACTCTTTTTTGTCAGATATTGATCTCTTTCATGTTTATATGTAGGAATATATTTCTAATTACAATTCGACGTCTCTCACTTATCTAGAACTTGCTCTGATTTCGTTACGTCTGTTCCTCAAATGACTTTTAATTTGCATAAAAATTTTCGTATATTTTTAATAATGTTTTAGTGTTACATGCGATTATCTCAAAGAGCGAATTAAAGGATAAGTAGAAATTTCCACCGAAACTCGGTAACGAATTGCCAGAAGACACGACATCGTATCCCAGAAGACTTTAATCTTCATCCATATAACATTCTGAAAACATCAAAACACACATACTTTGTACACAAGTCCACAAGTTTCTTAGATTCCTCTAAATAAAATCTTTGCATTCGAAGTCTGAAATTATCTTCCACCGCTTCTTTACAGGATTGCTATGCTTGTGTCAGCACTAAGTTCTGGTTCCGACATTGTGCTTTGTCTACTTCCGAATTTCAACAGTTACTGTCGGCGGCTGCCCCAGGCGAATATAAAAAAATTATTGTTCCCTTTTTCTCTAAACCATTCCAGCAGTTAGTAAACGTTGCTCCTGACCACAAACATAGGATGAAAATAATATGGCTACCCTGAATACATTAAAAAGTAAAAAGTTCCAAGCCATTATACCGGCCGTCTATTTCATTGTTACCATTATGACATTGTAAACAAATTAACATTGCTTTCACTGTTTGATTTTCCATCGTTTAGTTAATATACTGCAATTCGAGAGACTACAAGCTAGATATTAGACATTCCTAGGAGTTTTACAGCGTTTATCGTAACGTACACATGTGTAATGTGGATAAAGAGACCAACTAGATGTCACTTTTAGTATTATGTTTATTTCTCCTTTATACGTGGCCCGAAACATGTTGAGCAACCTATAAAGGAGAAATAAACATAATACTAAAAGTGACATCTAGTTGGTCTCTTTATCCACATTGAACTACGGTGCACGGTCAACCATACATCAAAAGTACACATGTGTGTTTGATTTACTATTTATTATATCGCAATTCGCGCACTTCATGCGCATATTATACACCACGTAACACACGAAGTTCATTGTTACTTCACACCTTTCACGTAAGGGATATTTTTTAAGCTCGTAGAGACCATTTCATTATTTTTAACCGCAGTCACGTAGGCACCTAACTACAATCAGTCCATCCGGTATTTGATAATCCCATTGAAAGAGCAGCAGTTAACAATCCCGTGACGTTAGCAGGGGTAAGTTGTAATTGCAAATCTTTTTCTACTGCCGCTGCATTATTGGCTGTATCTGTATCTGCCTTTTCTCACTAGAGCTGCCATTTATATGCCTCGCTGCTATGGGACCAAGAATCCTTAAATTCCTGCGGAACTGTACTGATGAGAGTGTATCATCTCCCTTTTTCCGCAGCGAAGACCCGATAACAAAGCCCTGAATATATGTCCTGTTACGTGGTCGCTGAAAATGTATTTTATTCTTCGCCCGAAGAAAATAAGTATATATTATTAGGTTACTGGATTGATCACATCTTGCATACGAACTGCCTTCTAGAAGACCTTTTCAAGATAAGATAGAAGGGACCGGAAGACGAGGAATAAGACATAAGCAATTATTTTTTTACCTTACGGAGAGGACTGAAAATTGAAAGACAAAACACTAGATTGCACTTTGTGGAGACCTCACTTTGGAAGAGGCTGTAGGCCTGTCGCAAGACAGGCTACGCGATGACGATAGTAACTTGTACGTTATCCGCTTCTTCAATGATAAAATGGAATTCTGTTTCATAATATTTGTAAATTCGTTCAATATTCTTTTATACAGACCACAATGAATACTGCCTTGTTTTGAACTTCGAATTAAAAAGATTTAGTTTAATTTAATGCCTACTAAATATATATTCGTGTGAAGAATGTATGTGGTTTCTTCGAGCCTGTAAATCGTTTTCGTGCTGTGGTCTTACGAAAATAGTAACATTGCTTGGAGAGTGTATGGCCAGGTTATCTGGCTTAAATGGTATTGTATTCTTTGCAGTTTGAAGTGGGCGTTAAACTTGATATAACAGAACAGTAAAAAGGTAAAGCAATCCCTATACAGGCCTGATAGGCCCTGAGGATTCCAGGAGGTTCAGGCTCCCTACGTAGCGGCGGCCGCCTTTACCCCCAAGGAAAATATTCCTGGTACTCATTTTTATAGGCTGAATCGAGTCCAATGTCATATTGCGGCGGAAGTATTATGTCAATGAAAATCTCATGACACAGTGGGGAATCGAACCTCGTTACCTTCCGACTTGTATATCAGTGACTCAAAAAACTGCGCAACCGAGTGCCTCACGGGGTAGTTATAGTTCTATATAGAAATTTTCATTCAGCACTGTCGTATATATTTATGCACTCTGCTGTCAAGAAGTTTGTACAAAATGTAACTGTCCCTGTAAGCACTTTATAACTTTGTTAATTGTCGTGACGACTTTCGGCCTAGTTTCGACTTTCTTTCGTGTGATTTACAACTTGACACTTGCTTTTACGACCTTCACATTTTCTGTATATTAATAGTACCTTCTCTGTGACTAGCAGGTCCAAAGTACAGAAATTTTTGTCGCCGACAGTTCCGTTATTGTTTATAATAAAGAACTTTTTTTAATTGTGGAAGCGGCCCGGGGCATCGTCGTCGGTATTGCAACTCGCTATGGGATGTGAGGTTCGGAGTTTGAACCTCGATAGAGGCAAGACTTTTTCTTGTCCCCACACTCTTCCAGACCGGCCCTGGGGCCTATACAGCCACCTGCACAGTGCGTACCGGAGATCTTTTCCGGTGGTAAATCGGCCAAAGTGTGGCTTTGATATCCACTTCCCATCCGGGGTCGAGGTTAATGATGAGTAGAGGTATCTATCTACTGCCCTCTGTGCAAGTCGCATATTACAGGAAGACCTTCAGATTTAATTAAGGAATGTTCGGATCGTATAAATATCTGTTTGAATTTTAACCGGTGTTATACAGGATGCGGCAGAAAGAACTCCCCTATTTGAGAAGCGAATAAATTCAAAACCAAATAAGTTATGGCAAATATGTTTTTATGTCTGGAAAGCACACAGAATACCGTTTTACATCAACGTGTTTTGAACAAATTATCACTCAAGTGGCGGCCTTGAATATTGATAAACTGATGTAGCCTCTCGGTATTTGGCCATGACCTTGAGAACCATTTCAGGTGTAATGGCAGCAACTTCCTGTCGTATCGCCTCCTTCAGAGCTTCCAAAGTTTGTCCTGTTTGTCTAAAGTTTGATATCCAACGGTAAATCGTTTTCT
>Ga0123355_10005624_pt1 | contig 18387 bp, 13 predicted proteins | sample TergutEmb28metaG_3_FD_89872 | JGI IMG/M metagenome (GOLD analysis project Ga0123355, IMG submission 89872) | Embiratermes neotenicus P1 segment gut microbial communities from Petit-Saut dam, French Guiana - Emb289 P1 | ecosystem: Host-associated > Arthropoda: Insects > Digestive system > Gut ... | reverse complement strand
GCCCTATTGAAAATAAAATCCCCTATGTGTTTTCTGTGCCGCCTAAGACGATAGCGCGTTTTGGGTTGGTGGATGGGCATAGGGTAGTTTTTTCTGTGGATAAAAAGCATAAGCCCGAAGAAAATTTATCACGCTGTTTTGTAACGGAAGTTCTGGGGCATGTGAATGACGTTGGTGTGGATATTTTGACGCTGATTAGGCAAGCAGGCGTGCCGTATGATTTTTCAGAGGAAGTGAACGAAGAATTGCTTGCAATTCCCACAGAAGTACTCGCGGAAGAAATCCCCAACCGCCTAGACCTTCGCGGCGAGAGAATTTTCACAATAGACGGCGATGACACCAAGGATATAGATGACGCAATTTCCTTCGCGGCAACGGAAGAAGGTTTCACGCTGGGTGTTCATATCGCTGACGTTACGTTTTATGTGCGCGAAGGTTCTGCGCTGGACGCTTCGGCACTGGAGCGGGGGACAAGCGTCTATCTTGCTGATAGGGTTATTCCTATGCTTCCGCATAAATTATCCAGCGGAATATGTTCGCTTTTCCCATATGTGGATAGGCTAACGCTAAGTTGCATCATGACCATAGACAAAAGCGGAAATGTCACCGATTATAAAATTGCCCAATCAATCATTAATAGTAGCGAACGCTTCACATACACGCAGGTGCAAGAATTACTAGACCGTGGCGAAAATGAACAACTAAACCAAATGGACGAACTCCGCCGAATTTTGCGTAACAAGCGCGAACGGCGTGGCGCGTTGGATTTTGATATACCCGAATCAAAAATCCGCATAGATGACCTCGGAAATGTAATTTCCATAGAGCCGCAACCGCGTAACAACGCTACGGGAATAATCGAAGAATTTATGATTCTGTGCAACGAAACAATTGCCACGCATTTTCTCATGCGGAAGCTCCCGTTTGTCTATCGCACACATGATGCACCAAGCGTGGAAAAATTACTCGGGCTACAAAAATTAATCCAAAACCTTGGACTAAATATTTCCGCCCCCGACCGCGCAAATTCTAGCACTTTGCAAAAATTCCTAGACGCGGCAAAAGAAACTTCTGTCGCCTATGCTATATCCTCCGCAGTTTTGCACGCGCTTCCGCAGGCCTGTTACACGTCAGATAATCCGACTCACTTTGGGCTGGCTTCAAAGGCTTATTGTCATTTCACCTCGCCAATTCGCCGTTACGCAGACTTGCAGATTCATCGTATAATAAAAATCGCCGCAAACGAAGATTTTTCCACGCCGCCCACTGAAATAATTCCCGCTATAGAAAATTTCCGCGCAATTCTACCAGCAGTATGCACCCAATGTTCTCGCACAGAACGCACCGCCGAAGCCCTAGAACGCGACGTAGCCGAACTAAAAAAAGCCCAATTCATGGCCGACAAAGAAGGGCAATCATTCGAGGCAATAATTTCGGGCATAACCGCATGGGGTGCGTTTGTTCTACTAAACAACACAGTAGAAGGCCTAATCCCCGCAACAAACCTACAACGCCATAAATTTAAACACAACAAAGAGAAAGGCGTTTATGAAAAAACAAAACGCGAAGCGGGCGAAAAACGCCCACAAATTTTACATCACGGCACAAAAGTAACCGTTCGCTTAACGCAAGCCAACACAGAGGAAAGAAGATTAACATTTGTACTATGCAAGGAGACAAAAACATGACAGAGTTGCTGAATATGAAAAAGCACCTAAAGGCTAAAACGCCGATAGATGCTTTTTTTGTTACGAATTAATTACCAAATCCAAGTCAAACCAAATGCTCATACTGTTTGCGGCGGTATCTACTACTACTGCTGTAAGAATGTTTTCGCCTGATTGCAAAGCGGATAACAAATTTGTTCTGCTTCCTGCATCAAACACGGAAATATCTGAATTGGTTTGTCGTATACCTGCGTATCGTGAACTAAAATCGTAGTTGAGGTGGAAAGCGCGGTTTCGTGCATTGGAATTATGTCCGTTATAATCACCCCAGCTAAAGGGTGTACCGATACGTACATCTGCGTTAGAAGTGGCTGTGTTGTATCGGTAAACTTCCACGCCATTGATAAACAGAATCAATCCGCCAGCTATACGATGCGTTCCGAACACATCACCTACATTTGCTGGGTTAAAGTTTTCTGGTAGATAAAACACCCTTGAGAAGTAGTGCGTTGTAGCGTTTTCATCATAACCAACAGGGCTAAATTGAATTGTCCCCATGTTGATTAATGCGTCGTACCCCATTGCTCCTCTAAACTGCAAACTAGGTAACGCAAGTACAGGTGGCGTGTTGGTAATAAGCATAGGAACATCATCATAACCGCTGGCAAAGTAGCCAAATCCTGCGCCGCTTCTAACGGTGTCCCATGATTCAAATGCGTTTCTGTTGAAGGCATCTGCAAACAGATTATCGTTTGTTCTTGCAAAATAATGATACGTGCTTACGCCAAATTCCGAAATTACAAAAGGAAATTCAAGCGGTGTCGCGCCAAAAGTTATTTGTGCCGTGGCGGTAAGATTGTTGCCATTTGTAATACCGCCATGTCGCCAGCGCATCATATTTTCTGGAGAGCCTTGGAAGTTTACATGTCTGCCCGCATAGGGGCATGGAATAATTTCTCCAAGAATTTCCTCGTTGGGTGCGTGTGGCGGTGCTTGGTTTGTTAATGTTGCGTCGTCTGCAACTGGTGCAGGAAGTGGGTATGTTTGAGGTGTTGTAATAATTCTTGATAAGTCCAATGTTCCTGTCACCGTAAATGTTTGACCGTCTCTTTCCGTTGCTGATGTGGGAATTGAACTTAAATCCCAATCTACGGCAACATTCATGGGTCGCACAAAGAATGCATACGAGTTCAGTTCATCACGAAGCGCACGCGCTCCAAGTATTCCAAAAACATCTTCTTGGCGCATATTATTGCTTGTTTGTGTTTCGATTGTTACTGTAGCGGGTAAACCTAATGCTTCGGCGGTAATTGTAGCATCTGCACGTCTTGCAACAGACGGTACGATACCAACGTTAATTATGTCTGTGTCTACACCATCAATGGGGCAAGTGTTTTGGCGTAATCCGCGAGGGTCTGCTGCCGTCGCTTGCGCCAATGAACCTGCACGAACTATGGTGTAAGTGTCCACTAAAGTGATGCTAACACCGTCATCATTAACTTGATAAGTGTGTACCGCAAAAGAATAGTTGGTTACATCTACCACAGAGAAGTTTCGACGGAAGTTTTGGTTGTAAACCGAAATATAATCCCTACCGCCCATGTTTCGCACGTTACGATAGCCGCTTCCGCTCATGGAGTTAAACGCAATGTATGGGATTCCTGTAGGGTTATACACTACGTTTGTGGGTTCTGTTCCGCGTACAACAGAGCCATCAAGTTGTACCCAGTTTTGAGTTAGCAAAGGTCTGTTTTGGTACATTTGATGCGTCCTTGAGTAAACATGACAATGCCCGTTTAAAACAATATCAACACCCAACCGCTCAAATTCTGGTAGCCAGTTTGCAATGATTGGACGTTTTTCGTCCATGTTTGTTGCACGGAATACAGAGTATGGCGGGTGATGGAAAGTTACAACCGTCCATTCAATTGTTGGTTGGTATGTGTTGATAATATTTTCAAACCATTCTAATCTGCCGTCACGCCAGTTGCGGGTATTACTGTCCAGTTGAATCAACAGCATATTGCCGTAAATCATATAGTAGTCAAACTGCCAAGGGTTTCCGTGGTTCGTGCCAAACCCAGTATGAGGACGAACATTCGACGCGGGAGCAGAGGCAGTAGGATGGTTGAACGGCATATTGTAATGGAAGTGAAAAAGCCAACCGTTATTTGTTGCTTCGTGATTCCCTATAACTGGAAGTACGGGAATGCTATGAAATTCTTCTGGTGCAAAAAAGATGTCATACATAAATTGTGAACGCCTAAAGGCTTGGTCGTTTGTATCAATTTGGTCGCCAACCGTTAGTAGAAAACTGGCATGGGGAACATATGCCGCCATAACTTCTACGGAGTTGCGCCAACCGTAATAATCCTCTATATGGCTTTTGAAGCCAATGCCCGAATTGGGAATGTTGTTTCCAACTGTTTCGCGTTCAGGCGTAAAGTCGCCAATTCCAATTTGCGGGTCGCCGCCAATGGTAAATGTAAATCCTGTGTTTCTGTCTGGGCCAGTGCGAAACGGCTTGCGTGCAGATATAAATTCTATGCCGTTAATTACGCCAGTTATAACGTACTCGTATGCGGTATCTGCATTCAAACTGCTTACGATAATCTGATGCACCCAGTAATCATTTGCTGTGCCTTCTTCGTGGGTGAACCAAGGATAAGAAATAATTCCTGTTGCGCCTTCTGGAACTGCGGCGCGTGTTTGCGCTCCAGCAGCAAGACCACCACCTGCCGCCGCTTGCCCCGTTCCGCCACCAATTGTTGAATCAATACCAAAACCAAGTGGGCGAGATTGTACGGTTGCACCACCAAGATTAATTGGGGTTGTTCTTCCAGCAGGGTAAATGCGGATTCCTCCAACTTCCGAGCGAGAATGCCAAGTCCAACGCATTTCAGTAACATAAGTGCCTGGGGTCATGCTTAAACTTCTGTAATTCGCTGTAGATTGCGAAATTTGAAGTTGATACGGCCCAGTTGCACGCCTACTTGCAGGCGATAATGCCGCCCAGCTATCGTCTTGCGTTTCCGCAGCAAATAATGTTGGTGCAAGAGCAAGCACCATTATAACCGCAAGAGCCATAGCAATTGCTTTTTTCAAATTACCATTTCCAATTTTTCTTAACATAATATCCTCCCAAAGGAAAAATTTACTTACGATAGACATATGAACCAAGCAAAGCCGTGGCAGGCGCGCATAAAATCATTCCCGCCGATGCCGATATTGCGCGTAAAACTTCAATTGCAATATCAACACGATTAATCAGCATGGTGTAATTGAGTTCATGAAGCTGAAACATAATTAGCGTAACAAAGAAAGTGCCTGTAAAAGCTAATATCAACGTGTTTGCTGACGAGCCAACGCAATCACGCGTCATTCTCATACTTGACTTGAATAAATCGTTGAACCCCATACCTGTTTTGCTGATTTCAGCCGTAGCAGATGCTACTGATACCGTCGTGTCAGTTACCGCGCCTAATGAAGCAATTAAGATTCCGCAAAATAATAGCTCCGTTAGGTTTGATGTTTCTGTAAATCCCAGTACCACCAGTTGATTCATTTCGGGTATGTTAGCACCAGTAACGCGCAAAGCTGCGGCGATAATTACGTAAAATAAGCAGTAAAATGCAATACCAATTATCGTTCCAGTTATGCTAACCCACGTTTTTTTCTCAAAACCCATGATGGAAATAAGCGAAACAGCCGTAATCAAAAACGACACAAGAATTGTCAAAAATGCTGGCGAACCGCCCCTCATTATTGCGGGGATTAATAAGAACAGAATCGTCACAAATGCAAATATTAATCCATATGCAGAACGCAAACCCGCTTTTCCGCCAACAATCGCTATCAGCCCCAAAAACAACACAGCAATTAAGTAAATGGCAGTATCTCGCACATAGCTATGAACATGCGCAGAATAATTTCCATTCCCATGATAATCAAAGTGAATAATGATTCTTTGCCCTATTTGCGGATTCACGGTTGCATCAACGAATACAATGTTGCGCACTTGGGCAACCTTCCCTCTATGCTCCCCTGTTAAAATTTCCACAAGCAAAGTCTGCTGACCGCCGCCGAGAATATCCACAACGCGAGCGCGTGGAAATTCAGAACCAAGTAACGGATTACGCCGAATGCCTATATCAGTACTAAGCCCAAACCAAATCATTACCACCATTGCCAGCGTGCTAACTGCAAAGAAAACGATTTTATAGTGTTTCTGCATCATCATTTTCAAGGCACATAACTAAATTTGCTTCATAGCCGCCGCAATCGCTTTCGCTACAATCCCAAAGCACAGCAAATATTGACACCAAAATGATTAAAGAAACAACATAAACTATCCAATATCCTTTTACATAAACCATATAATCCCTCCTAGAAGTTGACTGCATAAACAATATAACAGGGGTATGTAAAATCGAAATAAAACTCATGTGAAATTTTTGTAAAGGCGAGCGGGCGGCATAGCCGCTTTTCACCGATTACATGTATTGGCAAGCTATGCATACGTCACGAAGCCAGATACTTTTTCCAAGGCAAGAAAAAGCACCTAAAGGCTAAAACGCCGATAGATGCTTTTTTTTATTGCGAAGAAAAGTAAATGGCTTCGAGACGTACATATAGCTTGCCGATACAGGTCATCGGCGAAAAGCGGCTGTGTCGCCTATGCCGCCGCTATCCATTCAAAATGGGGGAGGTTGCCCATAGGCCCTACGGGGGAAAATTCGCTGATTGCCATTATGGGCGTGTTGATTTTTTTCAGATTTAGAAACTCGTCAATCCGAGAGGTAAAAAAACTGATTATTTTGCAGAAAGCAAGCGACAGCGTTTGGTTTTTTAGAGTGCAAATCGGGATTTACCCGATATTTGGGCATACTACGCCCTTGGCAAAAATCATGTAAGTGTAGGGACGGCATCCAACACCAATAATCGCCGCAAGTTGAACCCAATGGCATAAAGATACTCTGCGGCTTGGTTTTTGTCTGTGCCTTTGTATCGAACGCGCTTTTCCTGTTTTGAAAACACGCTCTCGAACGGTGCGTGGAGCTTGCTGATAAATCGGTCTTTGTCCTTGTTTTTGTCAAGCATATTGTTTTTCAAAATTATCATGGAGTGGCAACCCGCCTCTTCGATGGCGGGAATTGCGCCGACCAATCCCTTGTCGCCGACGACCGCGCCTTGGCTTGGCAACACTGCTTTTACTGCATCGTGGTTGTCATCCGTTATGTTGGCTTTTGTCACTTTTACGTTGTTGATCATGCCGGATTGCATATCGACCGATGCAAATTTTTTGAACCCGAACCAAAATTTATTCTTGCTTTTTGCACCAATGCGAACATCTTTGTCTTTTGCAAATTTTTCGATGACTTCGTTGTTGAACTTTTCGTACCCTTCCGACAAGGCTTGGTCTTTTTCTTCCCACATTTGCAACTTGGAGATTAGGGCGGTTGCGTCCACAAATGTAAACACTTCGCCCATGTATCCCTTTTCTTTTAGTTGCTGTTTTACGGCATTGAACAGGTTTTCTGTTTGCTCCGAGCCCATTTTTTTTCTGAATTTGCATATGGTTGTAAAGTCCGGCGTTTTCTCGCTCAAGCCAAACTCGCAAAACCACTTTCCTGCGGTATTTTCCGCCATAAATCTTTCAAAATGACGGTCTGACAGATTTTCCATGAACTGCAAAATCAGACACATAATTAACTGCGGCAACGTAAATCCTGTTGCTCCCGATTCGCTTTCCCGTATGTCTACAGATTTTTCCAATCTGCGAAAATCCAACGATTCTTTTAATTTCCTGTATGGATGCTTTTCCGGAACAAGGCAATCTACGCTTACCATTTCGAGTTGTTTTGTGTTCATTCTCGTCACCGCCGTTTTTATTTTATTATACCATTTCTTGACGTTTTGTTGGCATGATTTTCAACGCGCCCATTATAGAAGTCAAAACGGGTTGATTTTCCAAGCCTCCATCAAAGCCCACCATTATTGATGTTCCGTTTTCGCATTGAACTACAACACTAACGCGCATTGTTAGTTCACCAGTTATCATATCACTACTTAGGTGGAATGTAACGGTTTTAACCGTATCTGCACCTATGCGATATGAAAACATATTACGCGCAGCAGGCGAGGCATTGCGCGAAGACCTTGCATTACAAGGGATAAATATTCACTTGGATTTAAACCTTTACGCATTAGAAGAAATTGACACACATGTTATTTCAGCACAAAGTCGTTTTTTAGCAGGGTATGGCTATGATGTTTTGATGCTTACAAACGCTCACCCTGTTCGTGCATTTATTAACCATGGATTTCTTGCAGATATAAATGAATTAATCGAAAATTATGGAGATAGAACGGACTATTTTTACAATGTTATCGAAGCAATGGAAACGGAAAGCAACTTACATGTATTCCCTTTGGATTTCGCTATTCGATATGTGGGAATAAATTCTGCATTGCCACAATCATACATAGACCGCTTTGCTGAATACAATGCAATTTCATCTTATCAGCTTGCGAAATTTTACAGCGAATTGCGTGATAGTTACCCCGAGTATGCATATTGGGCTATTGGTTCGGGATTCCCATTCCAAGAAGGAATTACTGATTGGTTAAATACTGGGGTTGATTGGGAAACGCGCAAATTTTCATTAGGCGCGGCAGATTTCAGGGTGTTTTTAGACCATTTGCAAATTGCGGCAGCGCACTACCACGAAGACAACTATGTTTTTTCATTTTCGCACAGCAATGCTGGTGGCTCGAATTTTGTAAATTACATTCCCATCGCGAGTGCGGATGGGCGAGTTGCGGCATGGGATGCGCATACCAGAGTTTTTGGTGTAAACGCAGAAACAGACGGGGCATTAGCGTTTGCATTTCTGCAACATGCGGCCGATGCTTGGGCGAATAGTGCTATGGTAGGCACTAGAACTTTGGTTACGCCTATTACCGTGGTAGAAAGTTCAGATTATATCAACATGCCCGTTTCTGTTGCCTCAACACTACTGATGATACCAAAGGGTTTGCATGATGAAATAATTTCAAGTTTTATAGCGGGAGAATTGGATTCCCGCGATGCGACTGTGGAAATTTTGGATATATTAACTTATTGGATTACTCACGAAGAAGCCCTTGAAATTAACATGGACGTTTTGGAATGGGTTGCATTAAAAGCAGAAAGAGCCGCGCTTCCTGTTCGGACAATAAGTATTTTTGCGTTTGCTGATTATTATATGGTTCTGCGGCAAGCAGAAGAATCGCTAAATCGAAAATGGGCAAGCGAAGGGCGAGAGTATAATTTTAGGCTTGAAATAAGCACTTATCACTATGGAGAACGAAATTTTTTATTGCCCATCAGAACTAGATTGCAAGCTTCACTTATGGCGGGGCAAGGATATGATATTTTTATCCAAGACCGCCACCCCCTTTGGGGTTGGGCGAGTTCGGGGCTTTTGACCGATATTTGGGATTTAATTGACGCATGTCCATATACGGCAAGAGAAGATTTTTATTTGAATGTACTTGAAGCCTACGAATTAAACGGAGGGCTTTGGGCTTTTCCACTAAGTTTTGGGTTTGAATATATCGGCATAAGTTCAAGTTTGCCTCAATCTATTACTGATAGATTCGCCCAACATACAACCATAACCCAAAAAGAAGTTTTGGAAATTTACATCGACTTGATGACTACGTATGGCGATGAGTTTAGGCATATGAGCATTGGATTTGCAGAAAATTCTCCTGGGTCGATTCTGATGCGAGCGTTGACTGGATTTATTGATTTGGAAACACGCACTTCGAGTTTGAATAGCAATGAATTTGTACAGTTGCTTGATATTTTTCATCAAGTGTATACGGGTAGTGTTCATGTTTATGATAATCATTTTGTTATCGGATACGCGCTTTCTGGTGGAGGGTTGCGCGGTTGGGTTGATATAATCCGTGAAAACGCCGATATAAATGCTTTTCGGATAATATCTGGAGGGCAAGCCCCTGTTTTTGCATTTATTAATGAAACTGACCCTGGTTATGTTCATTTCATGCCGCTTACCGACGAGCAGGGTAGACTGTTCGCGCCATCATCGCAGGCTGACGGTACAACGGGAACATGGGCGGCGATGGTTTTCCCCGCCGCTGGAGATGGCGAATTAGCTTGGGAGTTTACACGCCATTTAATGGTGGCAATGGTAGACCCTGTTCCTGCGGCACAGCGGCCTCCTACTTTTGGTTGGTATAATTGGGGGCGTTATTCGCTTGCAACACCAATTTGTCGCGATTTGTATGAATCGCACATTTCCAATGTAATGGACGATGTTTGGATTCATTTAGACTTCCTAGATGTGAATTTTTGGGATAGTGGTTGGGTAGCCAGAAATTTTGATGGAATAAACACCGCTCAAGAACGCGCAGAAGCAACAGAACATGTAATTATGTCAATCGCGAATTTGAACGAAAAACCCGTTGTTCTTCCACCAATGTTTCCAGATGGATTACGTGATGGATTGCTGGACACATTGGAACAATTTTTGCATGGACTTATTTCCTCCGAAGCCGCCGCACAGCAGATGCATAATCGAGTGTCGCTATGGTTAATAGAGTAGAGGTTGCGATGTGAAACAGAGTGCGTTGGTTGTTTTTGTAGTGATATTGATAATGCTGGTTGGGTGTGGTGAGAATTTAGATAATGGCAAAAATTACGAAGTCGCAGGCATACGCACATTAACTGTTCGTGCGCATAATAAACATGCTGGGGTTTTACAGCAAGCGGCTGATGCAGTGAATGAATCGTGGCGGGTGCGGGGTTATGAATATACATTCAACTTGGAAATAGAAGGTCATGACTGGACACTTCACACACATGAACAAGAGCGAGAAGCCCGAGAGGCAAGGCATTCGCGGCTTTCTATTGAACTTATGGCGGGGCAAGGGCCTGATATTTTCTTTTTCGAGGAAGATTTAAATTTACGTGGGCTTGCTCGTTCTGGATTTTTGGTTGATATATACACGTTGATTGATAACTGCCACTATAGCAACCGCGAGGATTTTTTTACAAATGTGCTTAACGCTTTTGAAATTAACGACGGGTTATATATGTTTCCTGTAAGTTTTGGATTTTACCACATAGGAATTAACGCAAGTCTGCCATATTCGGATAGATTTGCGCAAGAATCTACAATCACCCTTTCACAAATGATGGATATTTATTTGGACATTAGTGACAATTATTTTGAGTTTTCGCATTTAGTTCCAGGGGTAGCACAGTGTTTAAGCAGTTTTGATAATTTAGCAGAAGCGGGCATTGGAGGTTTTGTTGATTTTGAAACTCGTACAGCCAATCTTGTTGTGCCAGAGTTTGTCAGTTTTCTTAATTTGTTGCAAAATTTTTTTGATGGAAACGACCATGTGCAAGGTAGTCTTTGGGGCATAAACGGAATGGCTACAGATGACTTTTTGCGCGACATTTCAAACGAGCATTTTTTTGAGATGCACAGTATGCAACTAGCCCCAGCAAGTGCGTTCCTTGAGCGTTCAACGCCGTATTTTGTGAATTACAGACCACTTGCAGATGACAACGGACGACTGCTAATAAACGCACATGGCGACAATGTTTGGGCGGCACTTAGCGTAACCACAGTAGGAGATTCAGCCTTGGCATGGGAATTTATTCGACATTTGTTAAATGCTTATTATGAGCCAGTTGGAGCGGCAATGTTTTCGGGGATTTTTAGTAACCTTGCTCCTTGGGCGGGTATGTCGTTTGCTACGCCAATCAAAAGGTCACATTTTCCTGGGGCAACATTGCGAACTTTTGAATCGGTGTTTGACATTGTTGACGCAGGCTATCATGAAGTTGGGCTTGCGCATCTCGAATGCGAGTACGAGCGTAATTTGCAAATTGAAAACGCACTGCGACAAATAGCCGAGTTAAACGACATGCCGATGGTTATGCTTTCCCCAATGATACCAACGAGAGTATATGCACAAGGAACAAACTTTGAAAATTTTGCAGTAGGCGCGATAACCGCCGAAGACTTAGCGCAACGAATACAAAACAGCATCTCAATATGGCTGATAGAATAGGGGTTGATTCAAAGTGCCACACAAAATCAAACGGATTTTTCGGCATGAGAACACAATCTATCTTTTGTTATTGCCAAGCCTTATGGGGCTTGCTGTGTTTTATGTAATTCCGTTTGGGATTTCCGTTTATTATGCCGTCATTGACAATGCTGTTTCGCGGCAGTTTGTTTGGTTTGATAACTTGATTGCCACTTGGAATAATGCGGCGTTTTCCTTAGCGGTGAGTAATACTCTAATGTTTATGGGGGTGAGTATTCCGCTGAATATGGCATTCGCGCTTATTTTGGCGTTGCTTTTACGACCTATGAGCAAGAGGATTAGGCGCGTTTTATTGGTATTTTTTCTGTTGCCCTTGGTTATTCCATCGGGTTCTGTTGTTTTCTTTTGGCGTAATTTTATTTCAATTAATGGTATGCTTAATCGTTTGTTTTTCACATACAATCCTACTGATTGGCTTAACTCCGAATACGCTCTATGGTTTGTTATTGTAATTTTCATTTGGAAAAATGTTGGGTTTAATATGGTTTTATTTCAAGCAGGGCTTGATTTTATCCCCAAGGATTACTATGAGTACGCCGCTATCGAGGGGGCAGGTTGGTTTAGAAAATTTAGAATTGTTACACTCACTTATTTAGGGCCTACTTTTTTGTTGGTTTTTATTTTGTCGGTTGTGAACTCTTTTAAGGTTTTTAGAGAAATTTATTTACTTACAGGTACGCACCCACATTTGTCAATTTATTTGCTACAGCATTTTATTAATAACCAGTTTACTAATTTGAATTATCAACTTATGGCTTCGGCTTCGTTTTATATTTTTGGGTTTATTTTGATTTTGGTTTTTGTATTGTATTGGCTTCAACAAAGGCAGGCTTATTTATGAAAATGGTAAAGAAAATTCTTATCGTAGGCTGTGCCGCGTTGTTGGCGGTGGCTTTTGCATTGCCTATTTTTATCACTATTACAAACTCGTTTATGACTGGGTTTGAGATTTTAAATAGATATTCAATAAACATACTTCCTGCTAATAGTTTTTATACGTTGGAGGTTTTTCCGCAAGTTCATTTTGTAAGAATGACAATTATTCCTGATTCGGTTTCTGTTGGGCAGTATCTCGCGTTGTTTCGTGATATTGGGTATATGAACGCACTTTGGAATTCTGTGATTATTACTATGCCTGCTGTTTTGGGGCAATTGGTGGTTTGTGTTCCTGCGGCTTATGCTTTTGAGTTTTCTAAGTGGCGGCATAAGGAGAAGTTATTTTTTATTTATCTTGTGGTTATGCTTATGCCTTTGCCTGTTTTACTTGTTCCGCAATTTGTGATGGCGGTGCGCTTGGGAATTAGTGAATCTGTGTTGGCTATTATCTTGCCTGCTGTTTTCGCGCCGTTTGGAGTGTTTTTGCTTAGGCAATTTTTAAAAACCTTGCCTGTAGAGTTTATCGAAGCCGCTAAAATTGATGGTGCGGGGCAATTGCGGATTTTAATTTCTATTGTTGCTCCGCTTTTAAAACCTGCTATAGCGGCGTTGGCGATTCTGGTTTTTGTGGATTATTGGAACGTGGTTGACCAAGCAATTGTTTTTATTACTGATTTTGACCGCCAGCCGCTAAGTGTATATCTATCGCGACTTACTGGGAATTTTGAAATTGTTTTTGCGGCTTCGTGTTTTTATATGATACCTGCGTTGTTGGTGTTCTTGCACGGGCAGGAATATTTGGTTGAAGGCATGAGAATGAGCGGGTTGAAATAGGAGGCATCATGGATTACAAAAAAGCGGCAAAGCCGCATTTCACCGATAACCTGCATTGGCAGCAAAGCATACGTCACGAAGCCATGAACAATTTCCTAACCTATAAAAAAATTCTTACGAGAATTACAATTGCTTTCGTGCTTGTGATTTTGTTTCTTACGTTTTTCTCAAGAACATTAAGTGACTTGCATGTACCAAGGGTTACGATTGACTTTGTAGAGCGAGGTACAATCAGCCCAGAAGCGCGTTCCTCGGGGATTGTGCGTGCGACAGATACAGAGCGAATTTTCGCGCCTGTAAGTGGGAGAATTACGCAAATTGTTCAAGTGGGGGATATTGTGAATGCGCAAACGGTTTTGTTCACAATCGCAACGGATATGCGCGTGCTTACAGAAATGTCGGATAACGCAGAGCATGACAGGCGAGTTATGTTGCTAAACATAGAACGAACGCAAAGTGAAATTTCCTCTGAACAACAATTACTACTGCAATCACTTGCCGCGCCTGTGACAATTCCAATTGCACCTACACTAAGTTTATTAGAGTATGATTTACAGTTGGAAAATAATGAACGAGCATTAATCTTGCAATTGGAAGCAAACGCAAGTGCCACAGAACGCGCACGCGAAGAATTAGAAAGACTGCAAATTTTATACGCGCAAAACATAATCCCGCGCTTGCAACTTATTGATGGCGAAAACGAAGTTTCTCAATTAGCGCAAGCACGAGAGCAAATAATCGCTCAATATGAGCAAGCGCAGGAGCAAGTAAACCTACGTCGTGAACTTGCAATTTCACGTCATGAAGCCGCAATTGTTGCGTTTGAAGACACGGTTGAAACTGCGCGTAGAAATAACGAATCACAAATTCAAAGCCACCGAAACAGAATATCACAGCTAGAGTTTACGCTAACCGCGCTTAGTATGGAACTAGAGCGGTTAGAAATACAAATTTATGATTTAGCGGAACAGATTGCCGCTGGCGGAATCGTAGAAGTGCGTATTCCTTCTGACGCTAACGGCGCACGAACAATTATGGAACACGATATTGAAATAGGTTCTCAAATAACGGAAGGCGCGGCAATACTGCAAACCGCACTTAACAATGGTTATTTTTATATTGAAGCGTCATTTCCGCAGGCGCAGGATTTTATCAGCATAAATCAAAACGCAACCATTTTAGTAGGCACAGAACGGCTTACGGGCAGAACAACAAGAGTTGTTCCTCAAGGCGGCAGAAATAACGTCACAATATCAGTGCAAAGTGATATGTTGCGCGGTGGTGAAATGGTTTCGGTAATTGTTTCGGGAGGCAGTACAAATCACGCGAATACAATTCCAATAAGCGCGTTACGCGAAGATAGTACTGGGTATTTTGTCTTATATGTAGAATCCGTTCCGCAACGCTTTGGACGCAGTTACTATCTTCGCGCTCGTCGTATTGAAGCGGGGCGAAGAGATTCGTCAAGCGTGGCAATCAGTTCAATATGGGGTATGGGGATTCCCTACGAACCTATCGTAATAAACAGCGATATTCCTGTACATGCGGATATGCGAGTAAGAATTGTAGGCGGCAGCGATTTTGCTTATACACGGTGATGCAACATGAGAAGACTAATTTTTGTCACATTGAATATGTTTCTTCTTGTAGGAAGTTTAGGGTTGATTTTATACGCCTATGCAGTATCGGGGCGGTATTTTGTGCATGATGTGCTGTATATCGCGCCGCGTGTAAATGAAGCGCGTTTGCATTTCGCCCCGTCTGACGTTGAACTTTTGGAAATTTCATTTCCAAACTATACATTTGCAACAGTAAGCCGTATCGGTGTGCAAATAGCGTCTTCTACACAAGAAGTGAGGGCAATTGCAATTTACACCAATGCCGCATATTTTGAAATGCACGCGATTGGATTCATTGAAGGAAGTTTCGTGCAAGCATTCATGGTAGGCGGAAATTTTATCGTTGTAAATGAAGCGTTGGCATGGCGATTATTCGGCGCGACAGAAAACATAACGGGGCTTACGGTGTTAGTCAACGAGGAGCAATATGTTATTTCTGGAGTAGTACGCCAAAGTACAGACTACACCATATGGCTACCTCGCAACGTAGATATGCAAAATATCCCCATTTCATCAATATATCTTCGTCCTAATGAATACAGTCCACTGTCCGAACATCAAGCACGAACGATGCTTTCATTGTATCTACACGGCCACCCCGCAGATTTTGCAATAGTAGACATTAACCGTTTTGTCGAAAGCATAAACATTCGACATCAGATTTTGTTGTACTTGATATGGCTTAGTGTTTTGGTATTTCTTATTCAGATAACGTGGCGTGCGGCACAAGCAAAATCTATAAAAACCTTGATATTTTCCATTGGAGGTGTAGTTTTATGTTTGTATATTCTTTGGGGGCTTAACGATTTTTTACTATGGTTGCCGAATTTATCTTTACCAGATAGTTCGGTCTTTACAAGTATCAGTACAATAGGCATGTTGCCTCCAGATGATTATTTGTCAGCAGGACTCTTGCGAATTTCACAAATAAGCAAGCAAGTCAATTTTGCTTTCGTAGTAGGCATTGTCGCGTATGTAAATAATATGTTTTTCATTGCTTTAGAAAAGGCTGCTTAGTTACCTCTTGAATTTTAAAGTATCATACGTATAAGATTCAAAACAAAAAGGCACTAAAATCCGCATTAACGCTGATTCTAAATGCCTTTTTGTTTTTTTCGAGTTCTATGTCTATTGCCCTGCTTTGAAGTTGTATACAGGCTTAACGGTCTTAATTATATCCACCGTTTCACCAATACGGGCTATAATTTCGTCCATTGGTTTATATGCAAATGGTGCTTCATCAAGAGTTCTCTTGTTGACGGACGAGGAAAATATACCTTCCATAGCTTCTTCGTATTGGGCAAGGGTGTAGCTTTCTTTTGCAGTACCACGGCTGAGAAGACGACCTGCGCCATGTGGTGCGGAACAATTCCAATCCTCATTGCCTTTGCCGATACAAATAATGCTTCCGTCGCGCATATTCATTGGAATAATGACGCGCTCGCCTTTTTGAGCGGAAATTGCGCCTTTGCGTAATATCATTGTATCTATATCAATGTAGTTGTGAATGGTGGTAAACTGCTCACTTATTTTGAATTTCACACGTTTTTCAAGCTCTTTGATGATTACATTTCGGTTTAGTTCTGCGTATTTCTGAACTATATTCATGTCATGAAGATAATCGTCCAACAGTTCACCTTCAAGGTATGCCATAAATTTTTCAGACCCTCTGCCTACTCTGCCAATATATTTATTTGCGGCATCAAGATAGAAGTCTGCCATTTGCTTGCCAAGATTTCTGCTACCAGAATGGACAACAAGATATAGCAACCCCGTATCATCTCGCCCTAACTCTATGAAATGATTCCCACCGCCGAGAGTGCCTATCGAAAACAAGGCGCGTTTTATATCAATATGTTTAGCGCAACGCAATGCCTTCAAGTCAAAACCAACACCTAAACGATGAGTGTCTTTGCGAATCCTTAATCCCGAAGGGATGTACTGGTGTATTGCCATGTCCAATTGTTGCAAATCTACGTCTTCATCTCGAAGCACTGCTGTTTCTATGCCACATCCAATATCTACACCCACCAGATTGGGAGCTATTTGATTGGATATTGTTATGGTGGTGCCAACTGTGCTTCCCATGCCTGCATGAACATCTGGCATAATACGAATTTTACTGCCAGACACGAAACCTTGATTCAATAAATTGTAAATTTGTGAAATTGCTTTTTGCTCCACATTATCCGTGAATATTTTTGCGGTGCTGTATTGCCCTTGAATTTCTAACATAATACGATTCCCCCATCAAAAAGGTACTGTGTCTGTCATTCTAAGACTTGGCTGCAAAAACAGCAAGACAAATTATGGCTATAGTTAAACCTTATTATCTGCAAATATGCGGCATTAACGATGCCGCTGATTTCACAGGTACAACTAGTGCCTTATCTGCGTTTGCTTTCATGTCTTTTTCAAGCATTACAGATGTACCTTCATAACCGCATGATTGATATAGAGCCAGTGCCGCTGTGTTATCATCACCTGTCGCAATATGAAAATGAGTAACGCCACGCTTGTTAAATTCGGATTCTGTCGCAATTAAAAGTCGTCTACCTATGCCCTGTCGTCGGCATTCGTCTGTCACATATAATTCAGTGATAACGGCATAACTGTACTGATAACACATGGATGCTTGAATTTGACCACAACAGAAGCCAACAAGTTTTTCCTTGTCGTTGGCAACGCAAACTATTTCCATTGTGTTGCTTGCAAGTGATTCTGAAATTCCTTCGATTGTGTTGCTATCACCTTCATTAAAAATGTGTGTAAGTCTTTTCAGTTTAGGGGCATCAGAAACTTGTGCTAACCGAATTTCAATCATTTTCCGATTCATCTCCTCTTGATAAGGTCATAACGTCCACATCTATTATCGCTGAAAGTGAAAATTATTTCTTTGCATCTATTGCAAAATTCAATGAAATTTCCCGTGCGCCGTCGCCGCTTTCGCATATGTGCATGGCGGGGGTTAGGCTTGTGGATTTTTCGTAAGAAGTGCTTACTTCTTCTATGAATTGTGGGATTGCTATTTCTTCAACCAAGGCGATAGCGCAACCGCCGAATCCTGCGCCTGTCATTCTCGCGCCTTTGCAAGCGGGATGGTTTAACGCGTAATTTACGATTGTGTCCAGTTCGTGGCAGGAAACTTCGTAATCGTTGCGTAGGGAGGTGTGGGATTGGGTTAGTAGTTCGCCCAAGGTGGCTATATCCCCCGCTTCCAGTGCGGTTACGGCTTGTTTTACGCGGTGGTTTTCTTC
>Ga0123355_10005623_pt1 | contig 18390 bp, 16 predicted proteins | sample TergutEmb28metaG_3_FD_89872 | JGI IMG/M metagenome (GOLD analysis project Ga0123355, IMG submission 89872) | Embiratermes neotenicus P1 segment gut microbial communities from Petit-Saut dam, French Guiana - Emb289 P1 | ecosystem: Host-associated > Arthropoda: Insects > Digestive system > Gut ... | reverse complement strand
TACCAGGAGAGCATAATATTTTGAATGCACTTGCGGCTTTCTCATGCGGGCATAAGCTTGGAGTTTCAGTCGATAGTATAGTTGAGACTCTCGAAAGTTATACAGGGATTCAAAGACGTTTTGATGTTGTTGGAGTTACAAAGAATAATGTCAGACTTATAGACGATTATGCACATCATCCGACGGAGATAAAGGCGACACTTGAGGCGGCACAGATGATTCCGCACCAAGACCTTTGGTGTGTATTTCAGCCGCATACATATACTAGGACGATTGCACTATTTGAAGATTTTGTGGAATCTTTTGACGGAGCTGACAAAGTTATCATGGCAGAAATATATGCTGCAAGAGAAAAAAACATACACAAGATAAGTTCGGAAGCACTTGTAATTGAAATCAAAAAACGTTATCCATCAAAGGAGATACACTATATTAGCACGTTTGATGAAATCGCAGAGTTCATAATCAATCACGCGAAGGCGGGTGACCTCGTAATTGCGATGGGTGCTGGAGACATAGACAAGGTGGCAGAAATTATACTCGAAAAAGACTGGGAGTAGATAAGTTCCGAAGTGATTACTCAAACGGTCAGTATGTAATACAAAATGATTAATATGCAAATATAAATAGAGGTAAATATGAACAACATATTAAAAGAAATTGAATTAAAAGAGCAAAAGCGGCTGGCGATAAATATTAAGCACCTTGAAGGTGGTGTGAATTTCATTGATATTAGGACAGCGTATATTGATGAGGGTGTTGTAATCGGAAAAGGAACGACGATATTTCCTTGTGTAACTATTGAGGGTGATACGAAGATAGGCGACAATTGCACTATTGGGCAAAATACTCGTATTGCTGACTCGGTTATAGGTGATGATACGGAAATTCAAAGTTCGGTTGTGATTGAAAGTAAGATAGGAGCAGGTGCAAGTATAGGTCCTTACGCACATGTAAGGCCTGATTGCAATGTAGGAAATAAATGCAAAATAGGAGCTTTTGTGGAAGTGAAAAATTCCAATTTTGATGATGGCACTAAAGTACCTCACCTTGCATATGTGGGAGATGCAGATGTAGGGCGTAAGGTAAATATTGGTTGCGGCGTCATATTTGTGAATTATAACGGAAGTGAAAAGTTTCGCTCGACTATTAAAGATGGGGCGTTTATAGGTTGCAATTCCAATATAGTCTCTCCTATTATAATAGAGGAAGATGCGTATGTTGCTGCAGGTAGTACCGTCATTAAAAATGTCCCAAAGGCGGCACTTTACATTGCAAGAGAAAAAGAAAAAATCAAAGAAGGTTGGGTAGCCAAAAGAGGCATTCTAAAGAAAAAGTAGACGAAAGGTTGTGAATGTAATGAAGTTCGGTGGTATATTTTCAGACTACAAAGTATTTACAGGTAATGCACATGTTGAGCTTGCAGAAGAAATTGCAGCAATCATGGGCAAACCGCTTGGAAAATCAGAAGTTACTTGTTTTAGTGATGGCGAGATTGCAGTAAACTTACTTGAAATGGTTAGAGGGCTTGACTGCTACATTGTCCAGCCAACATGCGACCCTGTTAACAACAATTTTATGGAACTTCTCATAATGATTGACGCTATGAAAAGAGCGTCGGCAGGTAGAATTAACGCGGTTATACCATACTATGGATATGCAAGACAGGACCGTAAGGCAAAAGCGAGAGACCCAATAACTGCAAAGCTTGTAGCAGATCTCATCGTCGCTGCAGGAGCAGATAGGGTTGTAACGATGGATCTTCATGCGGCACAGATACAGGGATATTTTAACATTCCGGTAGACCATTTGCTGGGAATTCCGGTAATTGCAAAATACCTCAAAAAGAAAAAACTTGAAGATGTTGTAATTGTATCACCAGACCACGGTAGTGTAGTAAGAGCAAGAAATTTGGCGACATATTTTGATTGCCCTATTGCAATCGTAGATAAAAGAAGAAGCACTCCAAACCAATCAGAAGTTATGAATGTAATAGGAGATATAGACGGAAAAGTTGCAATACTTGTTGACGATATCATAGACACAGCTGGAACTATGGCAAATGCGGCAAACGCACTTGTTGACCTTGGAGCAAAAGAAGTTTATGCGTGTGCGACACACCCTGTTTTGTCGGGAAAAGCAATCGAAAGAATCAGAGATTCAAAGATAAAAGAACTCGTTGCACTTAATACAATTCCTCTTGCTAAAGAAAAGCAAATCGACAAGATAACGACACTTTCTGTGGCACCACTTTTCGCAGAAGCGATGATGCGTATATTTACTCACGATTCGCTAAGTAAATTGTTTGATTAAAAGATATGTATATAATTGTAGGACTTGGAAACCCTGGCAAGCGGTACGAAAACACGAGACACAACCTTGGATTTATAACGATAGATAAGCTTGCAGGGGAACATGATATTAAAGTAAATAAGATTAAGCACAAAGCTTTGGTCGGGGAAGGCATAATCTCCGGCCAAAAGGTGCTTCTTGTAAAACCGCAAACATATATGAATCTGTCTGGCGAATCCGTTAGGGAAGTGTTTGACTATTACAAGGCAGATATCGAAAAACTGATAGTAATATATGACGATATTGATATCCCACTTGGACAGATAAGGGTTAGGAAAAAAGGAAGTGCGGGAACGCACAACGGTATGAAATCCATAATTTATCAGATTCAGCTAGACCAATTCCCAAGAGTTCGCATAGGGATAGGAAACGACCGCAAAAGAGGGCTTATCAGCCATGTTATAGGCGGATTTAAAAAAGATGAAAAGGTTGCGATACAGGATGCTGTAGAGCGTGCGATGAGAGCGACGATATCTATACTTGAAATCGGAATCGAAAAAACCATGTCAGAATTCAACGTGAAAGCAAAGCAGGTAGATGAAGAGCAGGAAGAATGAGTAAAAACAAAATTGTTCACATATCGGGGGTTTCTGAAAACGGAGTAGCGCTTGCTGCCGCTGACGTTTTAAACGAAAAAGGAACTCAGGGAATTATAATAGTTTCATCGGAAGTTAGAGCGAAAAAACTTGCGGTGGACTTGTCTTTTTTTGTCCATAAAAAAATATACATTTTGCCAGAGGAAGAAGATGTATTTTTGAGGTATGAAGCGAAGAACTACGACATGTTGTTTGAAAAAATCAAGATTTTAAAAGCACTTTCTCAAGGTGAAGAATGTGTTGTTGTTGCACCTGCTTCTTCTGCAATTAAAAAAAATCCACCTCATCATATATTTCAAACAAGCTCTGTAAGCATCTCGCAAGGCGATAATGTTGACATCGAAAAGCTCAAGAAGTCGCTCGCTGGAATCGGATATGAGAGAACGCAGATAATAGAATCTCGCGGAGAATTTTCGGTGCGTGGCGGAATAATTGACGTTTTTACAGCAGACTCGGACAATCCATATAGAATAGAGCTTTTTGATACGGAAGTGGATTCCATAAGAGAATTTGATATCGAAACGCAACGTTCTATTGAAACTTTAAAGAGCATAGAGATATTCCCGTCAGAGCTTATGATAAACGACAATGAGCTATTTGACAGGGCGAAAGATAAAATATCACAAGAATACGATAATCATATCGAAAAATTAAAAAAAGAATCTAAATCTGATGAATTAAGCAAGAGAATAGACCAGCTTGAAGTGAAAAAAAATCAACTTGTCGAATTCCTTTCAAATTCGATGAACATACAGTACATGGAAAACTATATAAGTTATTTCTATGATGATACTGAATATTTATGGGATTACATGACCTCGGGCACTATCATAATAGATGACCCTGATAGGATCGATGAATCTTTGGCGGTGAGGGAAAAGGAAAACAAGCACGATTTTGAAATAAATCTCGAGCGAGGGCTGGCAATTCCAAAAGACTTTGAAAACTACTCAAATAAATCTGACTTTCAAAAAGTTTATAAGCAGGACAATATTTATATCTGCACACCGTTTAATAAATCTATTGACATGGCAGGGCGAACGGTTGAATCTCGGCACGCAGAGAGCAGGCAGACAGCAGTATTTAATGGCAAGATGGACATGCTCGAAACAGAGTTAAAGAGATACATAAAATCTGGCTTTGACGTGACTATCGTGTGTGCAAATAAAGAAAGAGTTACGAACCTTTCGGATTTCATCGAAAGATGTGGACTTAAAGGCAAGATAAAGACTGAAATAGGTACGCTGACGGCAGGAATCGAATTGCCACGCGAAAAGATATGCTATATTTGGGATGGCGATATTTTTACAACAAAATATAATAGCTCAAAGAAAAGAAAAAAACTTACAAATGCGCAAGTGATTAAAAACTTTTCGGATATGCAAAAGGGCGATTATGTCGTGCATGAAAATCACGGAATCGGAAAATTCTTAGGAATCAAACAGCTTGTAGTGCAAGATGTAAAAAAAGATTATCTGGAAATAAAATACGGTGGTGAGGACGTCCTTTATGTTCCTGTTGAGCAGATGGATATGATCCAAAAGTACGTGGGTGCAGACAGCGAATCACCGAAAATCAATAAGCTTTCTGGTGGTGACTGGAAAAAGACAAAAGCAAAAGCAAAAGCGGCGATTGCGAGCATGGCTAAGGAGCTTCTTGAACTTTCTGCAAAGCGAGTGATTACAAAAGGTTATGCGTTTTCGGAGGACACCGTATGGCAAAAGGAGTTTGAGGATAGCTTTGAATATGAAGAAACAGACGACCAGCTAAGATGTATAGATGAGATAAAATCAGACATGGAGCAGGAATTTAAAATGGACCGATTGCTTTGTGGTGACGTTGGTTTTGGCAAGACGGAAGTTGCGGCAAGAGCGGTGTTCAAGTGTATCGCTGATGGCAAGCAAGCTGCGATACTTGTGCCTACCACGATACTTGCAAATCAGCATTATTATACGCTTAGTAAGAGATTTGAAAAATTTCCATTCAAGGTAGAAATGCTTTCAAGATTTAGAACTGAGAAGCAGCAAGAAAAGATAATTAAAGAGCTTGAAGCAGGCAGCATAGATGTAATTATAGGCACGCACAGAATGCTTTCGGAAGACGTAAAGTTCAAAGACCTTGGACTTCTCGTAATAGATGAAGAGCAGCGTTTTGGAGTTTTGCATAAAGAAAAGATTAAAAGACTTAAAGAGAGTGTTGATATTTTAACGCTTTCGGCAACGCCGATTCCAAGAACGCTTCACATGTCACTTTCGGGAATGAGAGATATGAGCATTATAAGTGAGCCACCTGACGAGCGATATCCGGTGCAGACTTACGTCCTCGAACAAGAAAACGACGTGATACGAGAAGTAATCGAGCGTGAGCTTGGGCGTGGCGGACAGGTCTTTGTCGTGTATAACAGAGTTCGTGGGATTCACAGAATCGCAAATCAGATAAAAGAACTTGTTCCAGAAGCGGAGATTTCCATAGGGCACGGGCAGATGAGCGAGAGAGTGCTTGAAGATGTCATGCACGAATTTATAAATGGGGAAACAAACGTGCTTGTTTCGACGACGATAATCGAGTCAGGGATAGATATACCAAATGTAAATACTATGATAATACTTGATTGCGATAATTTTGGACTTTCGCAGTTATATCAGCTTCGTGGCAGGGTTGGGCGTTCCAACAGGATGGCGTATGCATACTTTATGTATCAAAAAGATAAGACGCTTACTGAAACAGCCGAAAAAAGGCTTCGTGCTATAAAGGAATTTACAGAGTTTGGCTCTGGATTTAAAGTTGCAATGAAAGACCTCGAAATCAGAGGCGCAGGGAACCTACTTGGTATGCAGCAGCACGGGCATATGATGATGATCGGTTACGAGCTATACTGCAAGCTTGTTGACGATGCAGTAAAGGCACTCGGCGGTGAGATAGTCAATCCTGATACAGAAGACAGCTCTGTGGAGTTTGAGGTTTCCGCATATATCCCAGAAAAATATATTGCAGATGAAGTGCTTAGGCTTCAGATGTATAAGAAAATTGCTTCAATCGGTTCAAAGAATGATGAGATTGAGGTTGTGGATGAGTTTATTGACAGATTTGGAGAATTACCAAAGGAAACTTATGACTTGATTAAGATATCTAGGATTAGAAAAACAGCAGAGGATATGGGCATTACGAGAATTCACGAATATGCAGGAAAAATCATCTTCGACTTTGCACCAAGAAACAAGCTCAATGCAAAAGCACTAGCAGGGCTATCAGAAAAATATGGATCACGTGTGTTTATACATGGCGGAGCAAAACCATTTATGAAATTGACATATGACAAAAAAGCAGGCAAGATTGAAGAAACAACAGGATTTCTTGAAACGCTGACAATTGATGCCTTGGGAGGTAGTGCATGAGAACATATATGGAGTTTAAAGATAAGGAATATATCTGCCCTAACTGCGGCTGGCAAGGAATCGGCTATAGAGCACAATCCTGTGGGCTGACAGATATACACGGTATTAATGGAATTGATGTAATCTGCCCTAAGTGCTATGAGTATCTTGATACAAGAGCAATGCCGACACTAGAAGAAAGGATAAATCTCGGTGATTCTGAAGAAGAAGCGAAAAGAATTCATGGTAGCATATCTGAATTGACGGCAGAGAGAGTAAACTTTTACAATAGTTTGCCGGATATTGAAGACGATGAAATAATCATCACACTTCATGAGGAAAGTGCATCTTCAGGCTCATTTGAAGGCGAAGTCGTTCTATCATGGAAAGGCAAGGAATTTTGGCGTGAAGAGCGTGGCTTTGAGTATTTCAGTAGTTATATTGATTATGGGATATATTTAAAGAAAAAATATGGTAAGCGACTTATTGATTTTGAGTGTGAATACACTTGGGCGCTGATTGGCGATTCAAGCAGAGCGTTTTATGAAGTCAGAAACTTTAGAAAATCGCTGTCTAACAGAAGACACATGAGCAATGCTGAGTTTGGCTTTGTAACAAAAAGCGACGAGTTTAGTAAATATACTGCAAATTACTGGAAAGCCATTGAGTTTGCAAAAGAACGCCATGCAGGACAAACAAGGGACGAAGGAACCCCATATTTTGATCATATCCTTGGAGTTGTTGAAGTCCTCCGCAAGCACGGTCATATATCGGATTACTTTTTTACAATAGCAGTGTTGCATGATGTCCTCGAAGATACAGAAACAACAAATGAAGAGCTTTATGAGTTGTTGCGTAAAGTTCCAAGTCAGCATACCATTCAAGAATTTATGAGCGCATACGATTGCGATGAATCCAAAGCTGTCGAAATTTATGATAACCTCAATAATTCGGATGCAAGAGATATTGTTGCCGAAGTGGAGTTGCTTACGCACAGAGATGGGGCTTCGCGTAAAGAATATATTAAGCGGATTTTTGATGATAATAGCATACAAAGAGCAGGTGGATTTTTAGGGAGAAGAGAAAATGCGGCAAAGTATGTTAAGCTTGCTGATAGAATACACAACCTCTCAACTATTTCATTATGCGGAAACCCTGAGAAAATTCAAAGGAAAGTGCGAGAAACTGAAAAACTAATAATGCCTTGGCGTGACAAACATGCAAAATGCGAGTCATTGTTTGCACAAATCGAAGAACAACTGGAAGAGTTGGAGAGGATGTATCGGCATGGAGGGTCTTTTAAGCGATGGATAAAAAAGCATTTATGGAATTTTTAGATTTTCCACTCGAATGGTTAAAATTTGACTTATATTACGATCATGGATTCTCGTTCAACCCAGATAAGAATTAACTAATAACGTACTTAAAAAGGAGAAGTAAATTATGAAAGCAATGATATCAACTTATGTAAATGGTATTGATGAAGCAATTGCACTATATCAAAAGGCGTTTGGTGCAGAGTTGGGACATACAATACCGAGCGAGGAAGAAGATTGTAAATACTACCACGCTGAACTCAATATTTATGGGCTAACTTTAGCACTTGCAGAAGCGAAGTATGCTTTGGAATTTTACGATTCACCTACTCAAGAAGGGGTTAAAGTTTTTTCACAAAAAGAACGAATTGCTGGAAACACTATGCAGATTAGCTTCACATATAACAAAGGTGATGGGAACAAAATAAAACACGCATATGAAGTTCTTCGTGAAGGTAGTGTTGCACTTGTGGATATAGGAGCGAATCTTGGTAGCTCGTGCGTAGTTGATTTCATTGATAAATTCGGTATTCGCTGGTTTTTAATAGAAAATGTTGAGTAATCAGTTCTGTGTCAATTAGGCTAAACTTCGATTTAAAAATTATTGACAGCATTATGTGTAAGGATTATAATAAAAATAGATGAGGAGCTTGTAAACGGCAACCTCAGTAAGTTGAACAAAAGTCTAACCTGCCTCGGTATGCAAACACAGGCAGGTTATCTCTTTATTTCGACGAATATTGCATATATAACGATTAACATTATTACGAACATTGCTTCCATAAATCATAACACCCCTCTCGTCTAAAATCCGACAAGAGCTTATCCTCCTTTCTACCTTGCCGGTATCAAAAGGTTGCCTGACGTTGATAAGGTGCGAATTAACGCTCTCCCCATCCGTAATATTTACGATATCACAAATACCAATAAATGTCAACAAAGTTTTTTAATGTAATCTCAAAACACACAATCCGTTTTGATTTTGCAATAGCAATTCGGAGATTTTTGTGCTATACTTAGTTGTTTGGGATTTGGGGCATTATCGGCGAGGAGAGAACATGAACACGAAATTGTTTAATAAGGCAAATGAATTGATTAGAAATTTTGAATATGCGAGTTTTGGTGTAATAGACGAGAGCGGATATCCGTCTGCTTCTGCTATAATACTTTGCAATCCAAAGAGTATTTCTGAGCTATATTTCATTACAACTTTGGATTCAAATAAGTATAAACGCTTGCAGAAAAATAATAAAGCAAGTATCAATTGCTATGATGTCGATAACAATATAACTCTTGTTGGTGAAGCAGAAATCATTACTGACCAAGATTTGAAAAACAAATATTGGAAAGAGTGGATTGCACTTGGAGTAGATGTATATAAAGACGGTGTTTCAGACCCAAATTACTGTATTGTCAAGTTTACAACCAAACGAGTTTCACTGTGGATTGGCGACGAAGGAGCAGAGTATGATATTTAAAAACATAACAATATTAGACGAAAACTCAGATATCAAAACGGGCATGTATGTCGGTGTAGCAAACGATAAGATTGACTATATCGGAGATAGTATGCCTGCAAAGGATTATGGGCAAGTGTATGACGGAAAAGGCAAGTTTCTTATGAACGCTTTCTTTAATGCACACGCACATTCGCCGATGACACTTCTTAGAGGATATGGCGAAAACATGAGTCTTCATGACTGGCTTGAACAGAAAATTTTCCCTTTTGAGGAAAAGCTTACGGGAAGCGATGTGTACTGGGGAACTCTTCTTGCGATGGCAGAATCCATAAGATACGGAATCGTGTCTTCGACTGATATGTATTATTTCTGTGATGAAATGGTGAGGGCAGTACTTGACTCTGGAGCAAAAAATAATATTTCAAGAGGTGTTGCAAACTTTTCAGACAAGAGCATTAAAGAGCTTCCTGTGTATGCCGAAATCGGCGATTTGTTTAAGAATTACCACAATACAGGAAACGGAAGAGTAAAAATAGATATGAGCCTTCACGCTGAGTACACTTCAAACCCCGAAACAGTGAAAACAATTTCGGAGTATGCAGAGGAACTGGGCATCAACATGCATCTGCATTTGTCAGAAACAAAATTTGAACATGATGGTTGTAAAGAAAGGCATGGGAAAACACCTGCTCAGTATTTTAATTCGCTTGGTGCATTTGATGTGAGGACTACAGCGGCACATTGTGTATGGCTTGAAGGTGAAGATTTTGATATACTAGCTGAGAAAGGCGTAACAGTGGCGAGCTGTCCTGTTAGCAATATGAAGCTTGCAAGTGGAATTGCAAACGTGCCACTTCTCCTAAAAAAAGGTGTAAACGTAGCAATTGGGACAGACAGTGTGGCTAGCAATAACAATCTTGATATAGTGGAAGAAATGAAATTCATGGCTTGCGGAGCAAAAGTAAGGGATAGCGACCCTACAGCAGTGACTCCAAAAGAAACGCTGATAGCAGCAACTAGGGCAGGAGCAAAAGCGCAGGGCAGAGATGACTGTGGAGTATTGAAAGTAGGAAACAAAGCGGATATTATAGTGTTTGATATCGACAAACCGCATATGTCTCCTGTGCATGATATAGCGACGAGCCTAGTATATTCGGCGTCGGGAAGCGATGTAGTGCTTACTATGGCTGATGGGAAAATTCTCTACCAAAACGGTGAGTACAAGACTATAGATATAGAAAAAACTATATTTGAAGCAGAAAAATCAAAAGCTAGAATATTAACCGAATTAATATAGAATAATACAGTGAAGGAATTTTTTCGTATAACGAGGCGTGCGAATGAGTTTGGAGTCGCACATATATAGAAATATGTAAGCGACAAACGAAAGAGCAACAACAATGTTAGACGGAAAAATAACAAACTGGAGGATTTATGAGTAAAAAATCATTCATGCAAGGTGCGGTGATTTTGGGAGTGGCAGGTGTCTTTATAAAAATACTTGGTGCTGCATTTAGAATACCGCTTGCAAACATGATAGGTGATGTGGGGATGAGCTACTATCAAAGTGCTTATCCTATTTATGTTGTGTTTCTGACGCTTGCGACAGCAGGAATCCCTATTGCAATATCTAAAATGGTATCTGAGCGAATAGCGATAGAGAACTATTATGGGGCACATAAAGTCTTTAAGATATCGTTTTTCTTGCTGTTTGCGATAGGTGCAGTATCTTCGTCAATCGTCTTTTTTGGTGCAGGTATAATATCTGATATGGTATCAGTGCCAGAAGCGAGATATTCGATGAGGGCTATTGCCCCTGCACTCTTAATCGTACCGATGATGGCGGCGTATCGAGGGTATTTTCAAGGCATGCAGAACATGAAACCTACTGCGGTATCTCAGAGTATAGAGCAGTTTTTTAGGGTATCGTGCGGACTGTTTCTTGCATACTATTTCCTTAGTATGGGGCTTCAATTTTCGGCGGCAGGAGCGGCTTTTGGAGCAACAGCAGGTTCGATAGCAGGTCTGATTTGCGTAGTTATAATATACTTCAAAAAACGCAAAGGACTTAAAGAAAAAATAGCAGCTTCACTTAATCAAAAAGCAGAGAAGCCAGCTCACATATTGCTAAGAATAATGGTAATAGCAGTTCCAATTACACTTGGAGCATCGATAATGCCGATAATGAACACGATAGATTTGGCTATGGTAGTAAATATTTTGACACAGGTAGGATATTCTGACGAAGTGGCGAGAGGTATGTACGGTCAGCTTGCAGGAATGGTAGGACCACTTATCAACTTCCCACAAGTTTTGACGCAGGCGGTTGCAATGAGCCTTGTTCCGGCGATATCGATAGCTCACAAACAGCAAGATATACCATTTATGCATGAAAATATAAAAATAGGGCTTAGAAGTGCAATTATAATAGGACTTCCTTGTGCATTTGGGTTTATGACACTTTCTGAGCAAATTATGCTACTTATTTATCCGATGCAAAGAGAAGCGGCGATGAGTGCTGCTGGAGCCCTTTTTATAATGGGAATTGGCGTAGTTTTCCTTGCAACAGTGCAAACGCTTACTGGAATTCTCCAAGGGATAGGAAAGCAACTTATTCCTGTGCGAAATCTTGCAATTGGGGCAGTCGTGAAATTTTTCATATCGTTTAACCTTATCGCTGTCTCAGGAATTGGCGTTAGAGGTGCGGCGATTGGAACGGTTGCAGCGTTTATAGTGGCTTCAACACTAAACATGATAGAAATGCGTAAGCATACAGGCGTAAAAATAGATTTTGTTGTTACATTCGTAAAGCCGATAATTGCAGCGATTACGATGTCTGCGGTTGTTTGGCTAGCATACAGAGGACTTAACATATTCCTTTTCGATGCACTTAGTACGATAGGAGCGATTGCAATAGGAGCGATTGTTTACTTCTTTATGATTTTAAAGATAAAAGCTATTACAAAAGAGGAGCTTGAAAAGTTTCCGAAGGGTAAGAAGTTAGTTAAACTAGCAAATATTTTTGTAAAGTAAAAATAGTATAAATTAATTAATATAACACTCCAAAATTACAATTAATAACTAAAATCAACAAATTATAAATCAATTAATAAATGAGGAACTAATTTATGGATGAAAAATATAGCCATCTTTATGATGAGGGTAAGACGGTAGAGGAATCTTTGGACAGGCTGATTAAGATTCTTGATGTGCTACGAAAAGAATGTCCATGGGATAGGGAGCAGACGCATAAGTCATTAAGAATTTGTATGCTTGAAGAAGCATATGAAGCATGTGAAGCGATAGATAATGGTAATATGGACAATTTGGAGGAAGAATTAGGCGATGTTTTGTTGCAAGTTCTTTTTCACGGAGCTCTCGGCGAAGAATGTTCGAATTTCAACATTTTTTCGATTATAAATCGTTCTTGCGAGAAAATGATAAGGCGTCATCCGCATGTTTTTTCAAAAGAAAACGTTAAAAGTGTTGACAAAGCCATTGAAAAGTGGGAAAATGTGAAATGGAAAGAACAGGAAGATGTACCATATGGCAAAAGATTGCAAGCGATTCCTATGGCGTTGCCAGCATTAATCCGAAGCTATAAACTCCAGAAGAAAGCTGCTGAAGTAGGCTTCGATTGGGATGATGCATCTGGTGCTTTTCAGAAGATAGAAGAAGAGTTTGAAGAATTAAAAGGAGCTTACGAAAGTGGCGACCCAGAAATGGCATTTGAAGAACTAGGAGATTTACTTTTTTCAGTTGTCAATCTATCTCGCTTCTTAAACGTAAATCCAGAGCAAGCATTAAACGCAACATCTGAGAAATTCATAAAAAGGTTTTCTCACATGGAGAGAGAAGCCTTAGCTTGTGGATATGATTTGGAAAACATGACTCTTCAAGAAATGGACGTTCTTTGGGATAAGGCAAAAAAAACAGAAAAACAAAAAATGCAGGATAACCTGTAAAAAATTATTAAACATTGTTAAATGTAATTTTAAGGAGGATTTTTTAAATGAATAAGGCAGAATTGGTTGTAAGTGTAGCGGGTAAGGCAGGATTAACAAAAAAAGACGCAGAGGCGGCGGTAAACGCTTTCGTAGCGAGTATCGAAGAAGCTCTAGTTAAAGGAGACAAAGTACAACTTATCGGATTTGGAACTTTTGAAATCCGTCCAAGAAAAGAAAGACAGGGAAGAAACCCAAGAAAACCTGGTGAAGTAATCAAGATTGCTGCATCAAAAGCACCTGTGTTCAAAGCTGGCAAAGCACTAAAAGACGCAGTAAACAAGTAAGAAGAAAAGTTAAGGGAGTGCGAAAGCACTCCTTTTTATTTTCCAGCCATTGCGGGCTTGCCCCGTGCCTTACGAAAAAAATCCTACGCTAATGGAAAGAGAACAAAAATGAGAGTCGATAAATTTTTAAAAGTATCAAGGTTGATTAAAAGAAGAACGGTCGCAAAGGAAGCTTGCGACAAAGAACGCATCATGATTAACGGTAAAACTGCAAAAGCAGGAAGCGAAGTCAAAGTCGGGGATGTGCTCGAAATTCATTTTGGTAATAATTCTATATCTGCAAAGATATTAAAAATTTCTGCATCCTCCAAGAAAGAAGATGCAGAAACCATGTACGAAATTATATAACAGCTGGATTATTGAGAGTCAGGACTTGCCTGCCTGTAATTTTTGCAAACATATAAGCACAACGCTTCCACAGTAGGGATATTAGTACTGTTCGAAGCGGGATTCTGATACCTGTTCGCAAGATTCGCATAGGCAAAAGCACCATGATGGCACTGCCAGTAATTTGGTGCAACCAGATTGTGTCAAGAACCAGATTACAAAATACGCTTACGAGAGATGCTGCAACTAAAACGCGTGGCCACGTAACCACTTTGTTGTGCAGGACGAATCCGTAGATTACACCAGAAAGCAGTGCCGTTAGCGTAAATCCAGGGTGAAACATAGCCCTTGGCATAGCAAACATTCCAAGCAAATCGGTAGCAACATAAGCTGCTCCTGTCCAAAGTGGACCGTACATTATGCCCATAATTGCCATCGGCAAGAAGCCGAAGCTGATTCTCATCAGAGGTGTTTCAAATGCGAGAAATCTTGTAAGTATAATTTCTATCGCCATTAAAGAAGCTATAACTACTAAGTCTATAGTTTTTATTTTTTTTGGTTTCAAATAAAAAAACCCTCCTTTCTTTTTTGCATAGCAATATCATAACTACACCAAAAACTAGAGAGTTCATAATTAAGACGTGTAGTAGCGGACGCGGCATTTGTGTCGCAAACCATACAAGACAGCTTTTCGTTCATAGGCAACATCCCATCCTATGACACTTAACGCACAAAACCTACTCTACGCAATGTAGTAACTATACCATGATGAAGAGCGATTTTCAAGATTAAAAAAAATGGAATTTTTTCTAATATGTTTCTCGTAATTGAGTTTAGTGTGATATAATATGTCAGCGGCGAATGAATGAGCAACAACAAAGCCATACGAAAAAATGCAAATTTAAAAAAGCGTAGGGATTTTTTTGTATGGCGAGGCGTGCGATTGAATGAGCCAGAAGTGTACATGAAAGTACCTGAGTGGCGAATGAATGAGTAACAACAAAGCCATACGAAAAAATGCAAATTTAAAAAAGCGTAGGGATTTTTTTGTATGGCGAGGCGTGCGATTGAATGAGCCAGAAGTGTACATAAAAGTACCTGAGTGGCGAATGAATGAGTAACAACAAAGCCATACGAAAAAATAACAAGCTTAAGGAGGAATTTAAAGATGAAAATTGTAATACTAGACGGATACACGGAAAACCCTGGAGATCTTTCTTGGGAAGGAATTGAAAAGCTGGGGAGTTTAACTGTTTATGATAGGACACCGCAGGACTTGATTGTCGAGAGAATAGGTGATGCAGAAGCAGTAATATTAAACAAAGTGCCAATTACAAGAGAAACGCTTGATGCGTGCCCAAACATTAAATATATAGGCGTTCTTGCTACAGGATACAATGTTGTAGACGTCGTGGCAGCAAAAGAAAAAGGCGTTATTGTTTCTAATATTCCAGCATATGGAACTACAGCAGTTGCACAGCTTACATTTGCACTTCTTCTTGAAATATGCCATCATGTTGGAGCACACAGCGATGCAGTAAAAAAAGGCGACTGGGTTAACTGCGAAGATTTTTGCTTCTGGAATTATCCATTGATAGAACTAGCAGGCAAGACGATGGGAATTATAGGAATCGGCAGGATTGGACAGGAAGTTGCAAAACTTGCAAATGCGTTTGGCATGGAAGTATGTGCTTATGGACCGAGATACAAAGAAGATACAATTTCGGGAGTTAAGAGCGTTAGCCTTGATGAGCTTTTTGCACGTTCAGACGTGATCTCGCTTCACTGCCCGCTTTTTGATGAGACAAAAGGAATTATTAATAAAGAAAGCATAAAGAAAATGAAAGATGGCGTTATGATTTTGAACAGTTCAAGAGGGGCACTCATCGTTGAAGAAGATTTAAAAGCTGCGCTTGATAGCGGAAAAGTAGGCTATGCGGCGGTTGATGTTCTTTCGGTAGAGCCACCAAAGGCTGACAATCCACTTTTGAGTGCGAAAAACTGTTTGATTACACCGCATATCGCGTGGGCTCCGATAGAAGCTAGGATTAGACTTATGAACATCGCGGTTTCAAATTTAGAAGCCTTTGTTGCAGGCACTCCTAAAAATGTAGTAAACGGTTAGTTGATTATAGCAGTTAGTAGTTGATTATAGCAGCTAATAATAGACAAATGAGAGTAGTAAGCAGTTGAGATATGTTTGGAATTAACAATAATAACATAGGCTACGTCAGCGTGTATATATTTTCGTTCTGTGCAGTCGGAGCGTTTATGCCGCTGCTAGGGCAGTATCTGGACTCGATAGGGTTTACAGGTACGCAGATAGGAAGTATAACTTCAGCAGGAGCGGCAGCAGCAATCGTAGCCTCCATATTCTGGGGAAGAGTTTATAAAAAAAGTGAAAACAAAAAAAGGCTTATTTCAAAATTAGTTTTGACATCTGCCATTTTTTGTGTTGCTTTATACTTTGTTAATATCTATATCGTATTTCTTTTGATGCTTTGCGTTCTGTATTTCTTTCAGGCACCGTCAGTGCTACTGCTTGATGCCATGACTGTAGAGGATGGGCTTGCCTTTGGTACTATCAGAAAATGGGGAGCGGTCGGCTTTGCATTAGGCGTATTTTTAGCAGGAATGATTGCCGAGTATATAGGCTTGTCTGTAATATTTTCTATTTATGTAATCAGCTTTAGTATTTTTACCGTAATTATATATAGAATGTCAAAGGTGGCACAAAGGGATTCTCTAGAATTCCCAGAGCATGAAACAGCGGGAAAATCCACGAAGCGAGTTGATGATGAAAATCGTATTAATTTGGAAGTAAATAGTGATACAGAAATACAAGCTGATTTAGAAACACAACAGAGTTTTGATACGCAGCAAAATTTCCAAGCACAATCCGATTTCGATAATAAGCAGCTAAGCCTAAATACGAAATCAAAAAAAACCCTATATAAAAATCGTAAGTATATAAATCTCGTAGTCTGTGCCTTTTTTATTCTAGGCTCAATTACAGCGAACAATACATATTTTGGTTTTTTGTTTGTCGAAGGCGGTGGCAATCTTGCAGGAATAGGCGTTGCATTTCTCCTTATGGCGGGAAGCGAAGCACCGTTTATGGCGTGGACAAGCAAGTTGGCGAAAGTCTTCACTCTCGAACGTACACTTCTTGTAGCAATTCTCCTATCAGTCGCAAGATTTGCTTGGTACGCATCGGGACCACCAGCGTTGTTGCTTTTAATATTCTTTTTCTTGCAGGGAATGACGACAGGCATCATAATAGTGGAATTCGTAAGATATATTGCAAAAGTCGTAAACGAAGAAGACTTGGGGTTTGCGATTTCATTATATTATGCACTCGGCGGCGGACTTAGCGGGATATTTTGCCAAATGATAGGCGGCATTTTACTTGACCACTTCGGAGCGAGCGGAGTATACGCATTCTTTGCAATTATGAATTTCATTGGAGCGTGTATATATATGATAGGCAGACTGCATAAGGAAGAAGCAGAAAAAAAGTAACATAATACTACTTTACAATACAAGGGTCATACAATAAAGGAATGGTAGTTAAATTGGGAAAAACATTTGATGATAAAAATTACGAATTACAGTATCCAAAAGTTGTTTTATGGATTCTTGTTGTATTAGGGACTTTGGTTTCTATATTTGTTGTTATAATAATTGCTTTCGACGATTATTTTGATTGGGTAAACTTGATGTTGATACTATTTGCACTATCGATACTCATGTTGACTTTGTATATGGCAAAGTGGAAAATTATTGTCAAAGATAATGTACTCATAATAAATACACTACTTAGAAAAGCAGTTAAAGTGAAAATTGAAGCCATATCTACGGTTAAGGAAGATAACGAAAAAATCATTGGTTATATGGATGGAAAAAAAGTTTTCGTAGTATACAACTACATCTTTGGTTATAACGTACTCTACGCACAGTTTTATGAGGCGGGGAAGGTTGAATCAGTTCAAAGAAAAGATTGTTTTAAAGTTCGACTTTGCAACACAAGCCATATTGTAGGTCTTGTGTTTCCACTGCTGTTCGTTGGAGGAATATTAATAATGTTTATCACTTCAGTGGACGAAGTGGATATTGTTACGGGTAGCATATACATGATTATTTTTATGGTGTTTGTATATCTTTTGTGTACTTTAATTCATGCTTTGCGGTGGGAATTAGCCGTAGACGGAGACGTAATGACTATAAGGCCTGTAATTGGTAAAAATGAGTCCTATTCGCTTGCTGCAATTACAGATTTAAAAATCAAGAAAGAAGCAGGCAAAGTGAGCGAGATAATAATCTGCAGTGACGAAAAGAAAATTGCAAGAGTAAAAGCTACATATGACGGATTTCCGATACTTTTGGAGAGGCTTTGCGTTGAGTGGGAAAAGGAGAATTGAGTGCAAAAAAGAATTTTTGCAAAGACAAAAAAAGTAGTTGACATGGGTAAGTAAGTCTGCTAATATGAAAAAGCTGTCAAGGCAAAACAGCCGAAACTGGAAGCGAAAAAAAGGCACTTTAAACCAGTAAAAAAACGGAAATAAAGTTTCTGAAAAAAAGTAGCCAAAACCGAAAAAAGTAGTTGACAGCGATAAAACAGTGTAGTAAACTGTTTAATGTTCCCCTCTCTGAGGAGAACGAAAAAAAACGGAT
>Ga0123355_10005622_pt1 | contig 18390 bp, 8 predicted proteins | sample TergutEmb28metaG_3_FD_89872 | JGI IMG/M metagenome (GOLD analysis project Ga0123355, IMG submission 89872) | Embiratermes neotenicus P1 segment gut microbial communities from Petit-Saut dam, French Guiana - Emb289 P1 | ecosystem: Host-associated > Arthropoda: Insects > Digestive system > Gut ... | reverse complement strand
GTTTCATGTGCAGATCGTCGGTTAAAATTGCATCGCATGATCCCACGGAGTCATCCGCTATCTCTCGTACTGTCAGTCTCCTGCTATTGCGAACGACTGTTCTAACTTTAGCAATCATTTCCTCATTTCTCGATGTTGACGGTCGTCCAGAGCGGGGTCGCTTTCAACGGAGGTTCTACCCTCTTTAAATCGACGGAACCAGTCAAACACATGTGTACGACCCATTGCATCTTCACTGTATGCTTGCTGCAATAACTGATACGTTTCCGTTGTGGGTTTTCCGATTTTAAAACAAAACTTGATGCAAATGCGTTGTTCGGTACTTTCACACATCGTAAAAATCGCTATGACATAAACGCACGTGTTACTTTCGCGACCTATTACAGCCAACTGAGCAAACGCAGCCACTTGCAACTTATGTCATGAGTTGCTAAGACATGTACGAACATGTCAAGACTAGTTGCAAACACATCCCACCCAGTGAACAACAACTACAATTCCAGTCCGGGTACTATTTGAACAAACCTCGTAATCCATATCGCGACTAGACTACGGTGTGGACGATCCGAGTTTCGAATGCCTGCAGAGATGAGAGATTTATCTATTGTCCAAAACGGTCTGGCCATCTCTACAGCTGACACAACGTCTTACTGAATGGGTGCCGGGCACTTCTTCCCTGGGGTAAAGAAGCCGAGATGCTGACCACTTATCCGCATCAACTGTCGAAGTTAAGAATGAGTGGAGATTTACACCTAAAATTTTTAACTTTCATTTTTATTTTAACGTTGGAATTAAGCAGGAAGAAATGTGGAAACAACACGGAAAATATAAGCCAGGTCGCAAGCTGAAAAAGTAATCTATGACGTTTAAATCAAAAGCATTAGGACTTTTCAATGAGTCAATTTGCTTCATGAAGGTCAAATCATGCCCTATTATTTCTAATTCTTGGTACACAACTATTCATTTTTCTCACTTTACAACGAACAACGCAGAAGTTTGTACGACGCTGTTAATATGAGAATAGGTAATAGGTTGCTACTATTCTACAAATTTTACTTTTAAACCGTTTCCAAGGGTTCTCTAAACACGACAGTTAGGCCAGCGTTTTACTGTTATTCTGTCCTCCTGAAAGGCAGAAGCGTGGATCACAGGTCACTGAATGATACTGTACTGCTTGCAGAATTTATATAATGACGAATAATAAGAGAAGAATATTGAGTTTGTCGCACTTGAAAAGAACGCAGCCACGGCTAATGCAACTTAAGCTAGAAAGTAACTCAGTTTATGGGTCCTCAAATGTTCGGAGACATACAATTTGAAAATCACTAAATTAAGCCGTTAAAATGGCCAAAAACAATCTAATAGAAGCGGAAATTCATATGGAAATAACAAATTTCAAACTATACGTACAGCATAAAAATGAAGACTGTGATATCCTCTGTAGGTAGAGGTAGTGTGATCTATCCAGCGAATATTAGTAGATGTTTACACAGTCTAAAACACTGAATGCATAGGCCGTAGTGGTTTGTACTTCCTTATATTTAGGCAGATAGACAAAACAGACAGACAGATGAATGAATAGATAGATAGATAGACAGACGGACAGACAGACGGACAGACGGACAGACAGACGGACGGACGGACGGGCGGCCGGCCGGGCGGGCGGGCGGGCAGACAGACAGACAGATAGATAGATAGATAGATAGATAGATAGATAGATAGATAGACATATAGCGCATTGTCATTTTATGAACGAACTATACAGGGCGTTCACAAGTGTACTGTGTTTTAAAATGAAAACAGATTCCTCATATTAAAAAAATATAAACAGTAATAATTTTTCTCCTTTCCTCTCTCTTTGTGTTTATAATTCTTTACTACTGTGGGGCGTATTTTATGTTTCTTTTCTCCTTTCTTCAGCTCTTCCGTAATGCATCACAAGTCCTTTCATGAAGTACAGTAGGGTCTCGTTTTACGACGGGGTTAGGTTCTCGAATATTTGGTTGTAAATCGAATCGTCGTAAAACGAGTATTATTTACGTGGTTTAAATTGTAATAGGTTCATGGGCCGAACAAATTAGGCAAATAATTTTATAATTTACAATTTTCTTTACATTATGACATACAACTTTAATTTAAATGAATTAGTTATATACAAAATTGCACAGATAATTGAAAAAATATCGATCAAATAATTTTTTTTTTAAGAAGGCCTAGGCCTTGGTTCAGAAGACATCAAGAAAGAATTTAAAGTCAACTGTTTTCATTTTTTCTTCTTCTCTGTCTTTTTGATGGACGTCATGAATGGAAAACTCAAAATAAACTTAAAGAACTGCACTAAAATATAAAAGAAGAAACACATGCACACCAGAAAAGGGCTAGAAGCGCACTAAGTACAGAAAAGACGCTTGAGTTGCGACAGTAATGCACAAGTCGAGAGTGCTCGGTCCGAATTGACAAGGGTTGTAAAAGCGAATCGTCGTAAAACGAACCGTCGCAAAACGAGACCCTACTTACTTTATTTTAATTCTTTCCGCTCTTGACTCTTCTTTGCTTCCCTTGTGTCCCTTCAAGTTTATAAAAGGACACAGCCTACTAGCGCGTGAACTACTGTCGATACTACTGGGTAATATTTAACCTTTTGACGCTTAACGACGACTATAGTGGTCGTACCGCACCGCTAACCTCTAAACGTTGCATTTTATATATTTATTCAACAAATATAGGTACTGAATATTTTAAATATAGTAAATACTCTCCGTTTTTTCCTCTTCAAAATGCAATTTGTTTCATAAATCTAACGTATTTGGTTCCTCTATTATTCACATTTTATATACAGGTGTGCTAAAATTAAAAAAATAATTCCCGCGCCAAAAGGTTAACCGATAAGATAATACACTTTGTTTCACAATGGCGCAACAGCCCCCAGTGGGACAAGGCTCCATTATTATCGAGGATTCGCAATCGCACTTAGCTAGACACACCAAGCTCAGTAGGACTCCTTTGGATGAGTGATCAGCCCGTCGCAGACTCCTGTACCTGACAACACACAACATTCACAACAGACAGACATCCATGCCCCGGCGGGATTGGAATCCGCGAGGTCACTGGGTCTGGCGAATACACTTTACTGTTAAGAAAGTATCCAAACGGCACGTTTTTTAGACCCTGGGACTTGCGAACAAATTTCGACTTTTTATCGTGTGACGCTGCATGTACAGGCGTTAACCTCGAAAGGGCAAAAATGATACAGAAGGCAATAATTCAGACCGACGGATAACCAACTTTATTCCTGTGGTATGTTAAGTAGGCACTTAGGAAAATATGACTACAGAAACGTACTGTTACACGTACAAACTAACAGAAAACAAATATAAAATTTAAGGCACGATGCATTCGTTTTCTATTCAATCGAAGACAGTATTTACTTATAATATTAAAATGAAAGGTTTTATGGGCATAGTCTGAACTACATACAGCCTCGTTAAATAAACTATAAATAAATAAGAAAATACAGAAAGTAGAGGAGCAAATCTGCTATCATAAATATAAATGTGTAAGAAATTATTTCACTGTTTATCACTTCTGCCTGCCTTCACACAATAAGAACAACATGACTTTGCACTGTATTCATATTATACTGTTGAACTGTAAATGTTTAAGTTAATTATTGGCCACGACATCCAGACGTACTGAGACTAGTGCATGGTGTAATAATAAAAATGACGACGAAAATTTTGTACTGTCCCTCATGTTTTAGCGGATTTCCTCATGAGTAAACCCCCAGTCTAAACAACACATGCAACACAGAATTTTCTATGACACTGTACAATCATATACCTTAATGAAGAAGAAGAAGAAGAAAAAAAATATATATATATATTGCACTATATATAAGAACAAAACTCAAAGAGTAGTGAAAGTGGATCTTTCTGCTAAAACTCAGATTTTCCAAACTTATGATTCTACTCTAGTAAATACGGTTCTGTATTCAAAATAAATTTTCCTTCTATTTCCTCTCTGAAGCGTATATGGTGTGTTGGCTGGCCTAGTGACTCTATGTAATGTACATGTACTTCAAAGATTAAATGCAAAGCGACCGAAATGTGATAGCAAGAGACTCCTCTGATGTGATGTACATAGCCTGCAGCTGTAGGTTCAAACAGCCTGGCCAAGCAATGGTACCGCAGGTGAATTCAGTGCAAAGTAACTTTGCCTCCAGCCACACAGCATGCACGGATGTGCAGACACTAAACCACCCACATGACGTATATTTGAACATTGACATAAATAATGTCGATACTTCCCGAACGGTTCTGCATGGAGATAATAAACTGAATTCTGAATGTCGAGGTCACAGTCCCCCAAGCCTATTCTTTCAACTCTCACAGTAAAAATTTCCAAAATAAATCAACCGATTTCCATTAGATTTACTATTTCTGCCGGAGCATTTGAAACTTCTTTCTTTCCGCCTTTCCTCTCAAACTGTTATCCAATTTACATCTACCTAATGGAAAGGCGTGCACTGGATTGATTGGGTTCAGGCTGAAGATAAGTGTTCTGCTTTTATGATGACCACAAATTACAAAAGAGTTAATAATAACACAAATTTTGGACAAATTACTGGAATACAAGAGAAACTGGATACAACATATAAATAGAATGCCTCGAAATAGATTACCCAGGGTAATGAAACACTACTCCCCAACGGGCAGAAGGAATCATGGTAGACTATGAAGAGACTTCTGGATACGTGAGACCGAAACGGGTCTACAAGTGGCCCATCTCCATGACAAATGATGATGACGATGATGATGATGATGACAGCAATAAATATTCAGGTTTCCATAAAATACGGGGAATTTCGTAAACAGCTGAGAAAATGTTGGTTTCTTAAGTTCGACTCTGCTTCAAGGAGTTGTGTTTATTTGAAGAATAAAAGACCTCCTTGATGTCACTTGCTATTTTATTTCAGTTCTTATGTGCTCAACATGTTTCGGACATTAATATATCCATCATCGGGAGCTTGCGACTATTCTGTTGTATTACCACATTGGTCGTACTGTTCTTGGTTCGATGCGTGTTGGAGTTTCGGTGTGGTTGGGTTGGAGTGGTATCCGTGTTGCAGGCTGAAGCCTCCAACACGGATACCACTCCAACCAAAGCACACCGAAACTCCAACACACATTGAACCAAGAACAATACGACCAATGTGGTAATTCAACAGAATAGTCGCAAGCTCCTGATGATGGATATTATATTGTCCGAAACATGTTGAGCACATAAGAAGTGAAATAAAATAGCAAGTGACATCAAGGTGGTCTTGTATTCTTCAACTATCGCAATGATGCACGGTCCAAGAAACATAAGGTTATGTTTATTTCTTTGCTATAACTGAGTGGCAAGAGGGTATAAAAATTTAATTCTTGTAAAGCAAATAGTTTTCCACATCTTTTCATCATTCTCTGTACGTTGTCCAACTTTCCAGCTGAACTCATGTTCAGCAGGCACTGTCTCTTGGATATTTAAGTTGTGGGGAAAGCAGCATCAAAGGGCAGCAAACTAATATTTCATCCAACATTCAGCTTAACACACATCTGGGAGACTAATTTTTGGTTTGTGAATGACGGTACTGCAACAAGTTTTGAATGTACAGTACTTAAGGTAAACACTGGTACTGACAAATAACACATCCAGGAAACTCCATCGGGGTAGCCACTTTTGGACCTAAGTTTGGAAACTCGACATAGGACAGGTCTAGTTTAATTTTTTTATTCTTTCATGTTTATGAAAGAAAGACAAAACTTTGACCCGGAAATTTTCTTCTTAAAGAATAAGCCACTTAGAATACAGGAGGCACACAGAAGGATAATATGAAAGCATACAATATATAAACAGTTTATACAAAGTTAATCCGGATGGTGGACTTCTGTAATGAGAGAAATCATATTCTGGAGTTTCATAACACCGGCTTTCTGGATCAGCAGAATAATTCTGCAGTATTTATGTTTTGTCCCGGTGGAACTCGCGTCAAAGAGTTCTGCACGCAACAGTTCCGTCGTTGGTGACACTTCCAGAAACTGTTTCAAGCGCAATAGCCCATCAAAGAATGAGATTAAACTGAACCATATTTGAAGACTAAACTTGTACCGCGCAGTACTCACAACCGTATCGGTTAAAAACCGGTCATGTAATTTTGCATAGCAAACTGCTGTCTTTTTAGAACCACTCAAACCACATAAATGTATTATGTATGGGCAGAACATAGAATTTCTGAGTTTTAAAACTGGTGGTTTACATAATAACTACAGGTCTTTAAAGTTTACAGTATGTTCCAGTGTTTTGTTAATTTCTGGGAGCCAGCCAGACAGAAAGAAACCCTATCCTAAATGGGACATTAAATATTACAACCTTCATCGAAGTTACTCGCAATCCATGCATCTGTTTCTTCATCAGGTTTTCTGTTTCCCATTTTTCCTTACCAGTAGCCAGGCCTGCAGGCTTACAGGCCTACTGCGGTATGTCTGAGAATCATAATTAATTCTAAAGTAGCAACATTTTGCAATATGTTGTCGAACTTTTGGCTAGAGAAACGTTTAATCGCGGTTCTTTATAATATGCGTCTACACAGAAAGATAACTGAATCATCACGCCAGGAAGTGTTATGTTTTAGACGCAACAGAAAACAACACACAAGCAAGTGTGCTGAATTAAGAAAAAATAATTATGGGTCGTTTAAGCCTCCTATAGTTTTCGGAAACATTTCTTTTCAGGGTAGGCAAAATCGGCGAAGATTCTCGTGAACTTAGGAAATGAATGATCCACGAAACTAAATGATTTTGTTGAAACATGTTTAATCAAAACGGGTCTCTCTTTTTTTAATTATGCAGCGTTCTGATAAGAACGTGTATTAATTTCGTACGTCCATGTAAGAAGTCCCATTTGTCAGAAAAACTCTACAAAACTTTATTAAATTAAACCTTAAGTAAAGGAAAAGTAAACCCTAGTGTACGACATCAAAGGAAATCTCTTCGGGGTTACATGATTAGAAGTTATTTGCATACATGTTTCAATCGAAGCAAGAGAGAAAAGAAAGCAAAATGATCAAATTCAGATGACGTATATTCTAACGATACTAAACTAATTTAAAAGTACCTTTGGCATAGTTTGCTCTTTTGATACAGTCTAACCTAATGCTCGTATCTCTTTTTAACTGTCGTTTCATCATAAATGAAAGTTGCTAAAGGCTTCTGAATCTTTCGATGTATAATTCCATTAACGGCGATCTTACGCAACCCATGAGTGAAACCCTTGTGTTACAAATTCCTGGTGCATAGAATACAAAGTAGTTACAACTTCAGTAACTAACAAAACCTCTGTTATCAAAACCTGAAAACTCAACACTGCAATACAGGGAGTTCAACTGAATACCGAACACAGATTTTGCAGGTTAATGGCCTTACACTTCAGCGTGTACCTCATAAAATGTCACAGTCGGTGTTAGAATTACTTCCTTAAAATCATCGATATGTTTGATTTCGAAAGAACTGGAACACCTGTAAAGCGTATTCTAAATTTCCTACGACGGTTTATATGTTTTTTTTTTATATAGGTTTCCACAGTGAAAAGCTTGTGTATTGAACTCTACTGCCAACTCACGAAAAACAGAAATGCACATTACATTGTACTTCACACTATGTTACGAGGGCAGACTAAACTGGACTGCGTGAATTGGTTGATGCAGTGTACCGTACACGAGCCGACAAGACTGCTGTTGTATGAGTCATGCAGCTGCAGTTAAACTTGCTACGCAGAGTCGGCAATTTCTAGACATTTCAGTTTATTTCACTTCTTCACAAACGGCTAACATGTTCAAATTCGTGCTGTTATTTTCTTTATACACAGACCTCCTGTTCTATCACTTTGACGTTTTCCAGCTATTATTTCATTCAGTTTCTTTGTTATTCTAACCCCTTCTTTATGCTCAGAAGTTTCTATTCTACTACGAGTATATTTTATTAAGTAAAAATTCTTAATTATTCCTAGTAAATTACGAAATATAAATTTCTCATGAGCCTTCATCCCTTTATCATGTTTAGCATTAGCTACAAATAAATATAAATTGTAATTATAAATAACAGCCCTTATGTGCGATTTTGAAGGTTAATAAATTACAAAGAATTTTAGTTTGAATACCTTAAAGAAAGATAAATACCTAGCCACGAATCGCAGGAAATATTCAGCTACACTTCTAAGATCTCAGCGCGAGGCCCTGAAATGGATTAAGCTTCCTTAAAACGAGGAAAAGAAGCTCGATCTTATAAATACGGCAGTTAAACTTCGGATTCCGCATTATGGTGGGAAAAATCCTAACCAGCTGAGGGACAATCAACTTCTCAGGAAACACTATGCTGCATAGGGTTGCTTATAACTTTGTATCCTTCTATCGAATGCGCGCTTTCAGTGGAAATATTCCTGACAAATGAATTGTACTTCGAAATTTAAATTCTCCTACACTAACTGTTAGGCTATCACAGTCCACAGACCATAGACTGTAGCGAGAAAATAATGCAGGCAGTGAAATTCGAGGACGTTTACGTCGGGGGAGGTACTTGGGTGGTTTCGAATAGCGAAGAGCGGACGGAGAGAGAATTAATTATTAATATTATTTGCATATTTCTCACATTACTCTTGAGCGTGCTGGGTTTTGTAGTCCAGGGGAAATGCCTGTGGACCACTCCCCTTTCATGTCTTCGCGGTCTGACCCATGTACGGGCTACTGGTCTGCATTGATGGGGCTTCCATAGGGACGCTCCCGGATAGACGTCACTAGGCCAAGGGGCGCAATTCGGTCTGGACGGAAGGAAAATGTTAGGCCTACAATGGCAAACACTGCAGTGGGTGTGCGTTATATGCGCTGAAGTGCACCTTACATCTGTGAATGAGATGTCACCGGTCTTCGAATTCAGAACCCTATAGCGAGAAGCAGGTAGCATCAAGTTTTCATTATCCTACAGCAATATGTGAGAAGAAATTCTGAAATATTTTCCGACAGAATTTTAGTATTTATCTATCTATTCACTCATTCATTCTTTCCTAGAATCCACACAGCCTTTTGTGAGCAGGAATATAAGTCTTTGGTTACCATACAGTCTGTCTTTCATGCATACACGAGAAAAAACTGGATACTCATTAATGAAAAATTGCAGTCTTTCAAATTACACACTTTGGCTTACAAATATAAATAATACCTACACGTATAAGGAAATAAGTTTTATGATTGGCTCTGCTTGTGTGATACGCAGAAGTATGAATCGTTGGCAATGCTGAAGATGATGACCACAAAATGCCAAAATGCCATAAAAAGGCGGAGAGTAGTACCTGGGCTTCAGTCGGTTTGCAGTCTCAGCCTTTCCCAGTACAGTTACGATAAATACAGAGCGTATATTCAGTGAAATCGCAGAATCAAAGTGTCCTTCCGAGGGTGAAATCTAAAACAGTTGGCCAGAATTTGGACTCAGTGATCTACTTTAAAAACATAAAACCTGCCGCGATATACCGTAGTAAAAATGCAGTGATATTAGGTCGAACAGGTGAAGAAGTGCAAAACAGCATAATACCATCACACATACAAATGCACGAATGGTTCATTCAACAAAACATCGTCTTTTCAAATTAAAACAATTTAGCACAATAAAAATGTGTTTTTCATTAACCTTCCTCTTGCTAAATTGATGCATGACACTGGATATCATATGATAACTCACTGCAACAGGGTTCGTTAATTACTTGGACTCAAGCGAAGGCAGAATTTTGAATGTTAGTCTGTCAGACGTCTTCGGTATCTTGATTTGATTATCTTCATCTTGGAGAAGGTTTCTTCGCAGAGGTAGGTTAATCCAAAAATGCTGTCAGACGAAGGGCTTTTGATTGTACTGAGGCGGCAAATAACGTTCGATTCAGACCAAACAGCTGTCGCTATCGACTGTCTGGCCACTTCTGCTGCATGACATGCTACTAGGAGACCTTTTTGTTAAAACTTATGAGCACTGCTTAGCGCCAGCTTTTTATTTCAAGCTCTGTATTTTATATGTGCGCCTAACTCAATCCGTGCTTCTTTACAAGTACATCTCGCACATATTTGGTAAAACTGGAATTTTAAAGTAACCCTCAAATATATAGCAGTGGACAGCAAATTTACAGCCTGCCCAAGCTCGCTACTAAAGGAATTGATTTTAACAGTAGATTTTAAGCTTTATGTTAAATGATGATGTTGGGAAGCAAGCGTCACAATTTGGAAAGAATTTCGTAATATTCTCTTTCCTTCAGCTACGTAATATCATGCTTTAAATACCCAAACTACAGATCCAAAATGTAAGCCTCATTCTCCGAAAACATATTTCTGTGCTACTTTGACTAACGCATCAAGTCAGAAAACATCATTATTTTATAATTGATACTAACACTATTAAAATTAATTGTACAGGTCATTCTACCTATTCATTAATAATTTTCCAGTCAAAAAACAACAGTTCACAATCTCCGCACAGTAACGTCTAAATACTTACCCGTGTCTCTTGTCCAGTAATTGATCGCTTTGGGCGAAGCTTCTACGTGACACTGCAGAGTAACATCCGTGCCTGTTGGCGCACCTACCAGTTGGTTTGGGACTTGGATAAGTGGATGAACTGAAAAAAGAAAATTGCGTATTTATGTTTCTTGCAATACCTCACGCAAGGAGAGGAATTAATGTTTAAATTACAGTAAGGCAAAAGGCGATACAGGTACCTTCTCTGGCGTATTACGCCTTCCGTTTTCAAACAGAAATAAACGCCACCTATTCTATGCCACTCATTTCCAGTACATACGTGTCCCTGGCTGCAATGTTAATGGGACTTGTAACGGTGCCACACGTTGTATCCGTGTTTAGAATGATGCTCACAGTGAACACCGATTACTTCCCAAAATAGCAAGAATTATACTTCATTTGTAATGAAATAAAAACATGATGTCTCTCAGGTACGGAATTAATTTTTGTATAAAATGCAGACAAATATAATTCTTTAATATATTAAAGCTCCTCCTTACTGCGTACTCCAGAGTTTTGTAAGCGTTTTCATTCTACGTGAAAAGACAAATCTGTGTACATGTTGTGAACCAGACAGCGGAAAATGTTAAAATAAAAGACAATCATGGCGGTATTAGAACCAGTGTCACAAAACTGTAGAATCGTTTAGGTCTGCTTATCTTAAAAAAGTTTTCGTATTTGTAAATGATACTAAAGTGAAAAGCTTCCAAAAACTTATTGACAAAAATTCGATTAGTAAGTAATTTTCGCCGAAAACTCGATAACAGAAAACACACACCACGTTGGTACAAAGCATAGATTTTGATTCCCCTTTGCTCAAAATTATGCAACGGTCAAGTTTTATCAAGGGTCACTTGGCGTTTCAATTTTCATGAAGCAATCGAGTGGCGGATTTCTTAGGTGGGAAGTTCTGATGTTCTTTATAGTTCCGAAATGTCTAGTAATTTGTGAATAACGAACTGGAATTGACGTGAAAGAAAGCAGTCCTGATCTAATATGCGGTGCTACCCCAGAATTTGTCTGGAGGGCCCCAAGTAAACTACGAATAACTTAAAACAGCCGATCTGCGGGCCGAGTACTCTTAATACCTTCGTAGACGCTCGTAATTTACAGGAAGGAACGCCCAAGGGATTACGTACGCCTTGTCACGTGACACAGTGGCAGTGCTGAGTTGGGACCTGCTCCAAGGCATGAATTTTTATATATTTTATAATTGTCCTTTTTGCTTTATCTCCGTCTCCCACGCTTTCTGTTTTCATACCTGTTTCTTCCTTATCTCACCTTATTTGCTTCTTTATTCCTTATTTTCTTGGATCTTTTTTAACGACACACTACGTACTGCACACTTTACACAGCACAGGATGAACGCGGACGGTGAATTTTACAGGACACTGCAGTAAGCTATTATGAACTCTTTTGGAGTACAATACCGGTATTTCCCTAGAGAGACTGAGTAAAACAAGTAGAAAGAAAAGCTGCTCCGTGACCTGCAGCACTTCAGTGCTCAGTAAAGAAAAATTACACTCGTATATGTAAAAGGGGCCGAGCCCGGTGGCCGCGCGGTCTAAGGCGTAGGTCTGCGACGGCTCGCTTGTTGGGATTGCGGGTTCCAATCCCGCCGAGGGCATGGTTGTTTGTCGTGCATGTTGTGTGTGTGTGTGTGTATGTGAGAGAGTGTGAGTGTGCGAGTGTGAGGGTGTGTGAGTGTGTGTGTGAGAGAGAGTGTGTGTGTGTGTGAGAGAGAGTGTGTGTGTGTGAGTGTGTGTGTGTGTATGTGAGAGAGTGTGAGTGTGTGAGTGTGAGGGTGTGTGAGTGTGTGAGCGTGAGTGTGTGTGTGTTTGTGTGTGTGAGTGTGTGTGTGAGTGTGAATGTGTGTGTGTCACCGAGTGTGATCGGAGCAAAACCAACCCTCTATACCTACATAGAGTGCGCAGGTAAAAGAAGCCCGACTAAATACACGTCTGTAAAACGTAAATAAATGCATTTCAAATTAATTTTGAATGGTTCATGACCATGCACTGATGATTCATTATGAGAAATAAACAAGTGCTTACACAGGTATGTAATCTTTTATTGAAAACGGAATATTTTAAATCTCTAAATTGAATTATTTGATGGTCTATATAATATATACCTCAAAGAACACCTTCCTGGAGATGGTCACAATGGGTGGCCGAAACATGTAGGACGCTACGCTGTTTATAATAACATTAATTTACATATCTGTAGATGCACTTGTTCTTAATTCTCATAGTGGTTATAAAATAATTTCTTGTTTACACACTGCGCAAAGGCGCTGAATATTAACACAACGTTACAAATGATGCAATATATTTCTGTACAGAAACTCACTCAGTATTGCAGACCTGAACACAGTGCCAAGACGCGTTCAGCACTTGATGCTACATTTGCGTGCGGCGTCACGATTTGCAGTTTGAGGACGAAATGAAACACCAAAGCTTTTTGACAAGGGACATATGGTTAGGGTCGGGTGGAATAAGGAGACGGTAAGAGAAGGGAGTACAGAATTTGAGGGCCATAGGAGAGGACGCACCCTTATAATAGAAGCGCATCCGTCATCGGTGTCAAATGCAGCGCCCCCTCCTTCTATGATGACGTCACATTGAAACTGATACACAGCCGATTAATATCCAAGGGATGAAAAACTACAGAAAGAAAAAAAAAATGGTAACGGAAGACGCTATAAAGCGGCAACACCTCGATCTGCCTCCTTACTCGATACACCCCTCAAGCACAAAAAGGGATTCTCAAAATACACTTCGCTACCGCATATTTTACTTTTTATCGTCTGTTAGGAGGACATATCCTTTCTTCAAGATGCCAGCGCAGTAAAGGATGATTTTCAATTTCGCACTTGGCACAGTTTATTTACGCTCAACCCTCTCGTAGAATCATTTTAGCAGTCCGGAGTAGCGGAAGTTTTCATTCTCCATGTTGCTGCGAGGAGAGTGGCTAGATCAGGAATCTGAGATCTATAAAATGAGGGGAGAGCAGTACAAAATATGAACAGAAACAGTGAGTACACACACAACGAACTGTGACCAGCTCTACATATGGCGCCATTCTGTACACTGCAGGCCTAAAACACAGACCTTTTCGATGGCCCAGAGGATATATTATGCGGGCTTTCGTGGTCTGACAGTGGTCTTAGTAGAGATTTCTGGCTTCTGGAACATGACGTAGTATCGCTCGTTAAGTATGCAGCAAATTTTACGAGGACGCTGCTACCTCTGCGGGGTGCAATAAGAAGGGGAAGTCTGTGATACCCTTAAATTTGGGGCAAGCCAGCTCCTCAGCAATGTTTTTAAGTATACGTCAACAGAGGATGTCATATCCTAAGGATATTAAAACTGTCAGGCTGCATTTTTTACTCCTCACATCAGTAAAATCAATGAGGGCAGTCAGAAGCACTAAGGGAGAGGTGGAAAATTAGCACATAATTTCAACTCAAATACCTAGAGGACATGATCACGTGCGGGACCCAGGCATAAAAGGAAAGATATGTGAACTATTGTAATTTGCTCGAAAGAAACAGCGTGTGAGGTGCGGAGTGACAAACGACCGGGTCAAGAGGTAGGGCTCTCGTGAAAACCGTAATAGATTCAGTATTTGGCGGGAAGTTCCTCACGAACTTGGCACTCTCAACAGGTTGCATATCGGGTGCAGGGCAGATCGGCTGGAGATAAAGAAAAGCTACGTACGTACGTCATATGGTTATGATAAAAGAACTGCACACAACACATTTCTGATGTGAAAATCGTTTCGAAGACCGAAAGGGAGATCAGATTACATTAATATGGTTATTACATCAGCTATCAACTAGTGCGCTTCTTTAAGTCTAAATAGTGAACCCTCCAAAAAGAAGCACAACTTTCCAACCACGCTTTAACGGAATTTTTTTCGACACTCTAGAAGGAATGTATAATAATAACTGTCCAACGAGATGCAACATAAAGCAGTCTATTTATTATTCTGCAAGTTCACTCTACATGTTTCTGGCATCAACCAAACCCTTCATCAGGAGTACAAAAAACTGTAACTACACCAGAAACATGTAGAGCGAACTTGCAGAATAATAAATAGACTGCTTTGTGGTGCATCTCGTTGGACACTTATTAATATAGATCAGCAATGCACGGAACCATAAACATAAAATTCTAGAAGGTATGATCTGAAGTCGTAATAACTCCATCTAAAGGGGCTGTTAAATAAATAAGTAGTTTAGTGGGTTCTGCACATACCAATTGCACATAATTTACATACTGCACTTTACACGTTTCGTCAATTCTATTCAAAATGTGGTTTTAGTCTCCTGAAACACTAAAATATCAGGCTTCAGTCCTCACCAAGGCATAAGCGTTTTTCATAATAGTTTAGGTCTATAAGTTCAATCATCGCCAAAATTTATGGAGTCTTGTTATGGTAAATTCCTGATTGAAATAGAACGCACACTGGCCCTTTACAGGGCAGAAATAATTGTGTGCAGCACTTCATTTGAACGTCAGATAGAGAGAAATATCTGTAGAGAAAACGGTGTAATGATAAGGCTATAGATTTGTACTGGGAAATATTCTGTTCGAATCTTGGTCGGAGCCCTCGAATCCTAATGTAGTTCCTTTCGTGGCTCTTTTCAGTCCCTCCAAACAAACGCTTGGATGGTAAAACAATTTGGTCACAGACTGATCCTTTTAAATTATTTACAATACATAACTCACAAGTTATCCTACCATTCGAAGCATTGAAGTCTGAGCCACTGGAAGCGTCGTGAAACCCATATCATATAAAAAAATTAAAAATGAATGAATAAAATTTTATCCATAGTCTATTTCCAGGGTGTGTTCATTTCTCAAAAGAAGCAACGACTGAGCCTGGAGATTTTATCGACAGGAAACGTTAAGTTCACGGTCTTATAAGTTGTGAAGCCGTGTCGTTTGTTAATGAATATCAAAATGCAATCGAAATATCACACGTGAATTTCTGTAGTCGAAATAGAAACAGCAACTCCTTCCAACCCCGCTGCCTATACACAAAACTACAAGGTATCACATTACAAATGACAACCACCTTAAATAACAACAAGCTTCTCCTACAGCGACGTTAATCGACTGGTCTTTGTAAAGGAGATGTGGCCTGTTATCACGGATGTAGGAGCTGAGTCTTAAATTATAACTTAAGCAACTTCGTCTTATAAAGGTTTAAAACTCTTTGTCAGTCACATGCAATATTACAAGAAAATTGGAATAACAAAATTAACTGGGAAACAAAACGTTTCTGGCCATCACTATAGCTATGTAGCTAAAGAAAGCATTCCGATATTTTCACAATTACCACTATCCCATCTGTCATCTGTCCTTCCACTTAATATCCGGACTCGCATCGTTGCACCTAATGCCACGGTGTTACATTAAATTATACGCTACGGTTCAAATAGTTATGATTTACAGCCGCGTCATGAAACCAAAGAATCGTTACCGCTGACCCACATACACTGCCAACATAATTATGATATTAATTTTCCATGAGTAACATTTAAGCAATTGTAATTATTGCGTGTAACATTCCAGTCTCATATATGTCAGTCCATGAAATGGTAAAAAACAGTCAATAATACACAGAGTGCTTATTTTGAAATTTAAATGTTTTGTTGTTTTGTGTAGTAAGGCCTGAATGTTACAGATAAAACAACAAATTTGGTTCAACTGCTGTGTGCATGTATTAAGACTTACAGCAGCAGTGAACTATTCTAACACAGTATCCCTAAAATTTAATTGAAAAGGCTAAGGAATCTATTCACGTAATCAGTAGATATAACCATTAATAAGATATAATTTGAAGTCGAGAGAGGATAGTAAAGAGATGTTCGGGTAATACTGCCGCTTATTTAAATCAACCGAAAACTGGGTCTCGCGTATGCTCCGTCAGATAGTGACGAATATGTGTATAAGTTAACTTGGAATAATAATAATAATCCGACGTCGTACTGAGTTGGTAGAACCTCCTATTGGTATTGTGAGGTCACACCTTAACATCACAATTTACTTCTCTCTCACATCGAACTATTCTTCTCTTCTGAACTGCTCTTACGTATTACTTTTTTCCACTATTCGTATTAAAATACCGTAAAAGTTTCGCACTTCTTTCAGTGCACGCTACTGCTCTGCTTAACTAGCTGCTTGTAAATTAATCGCGCTCATATATTTGGTGAACACAAATTATTTATATCTTTCTTTAATAATTTGACTCACTGTCCTGCGCCTTTCTTTCCCTTAAGTCCAAAAGTCCAAATAAACGCATACCATTGACAGATGAGAAAAATCTTATGCAAGTACAACAGTAATTACAGGTTTCAAATGCTGAAATAAATCTATATTACGTATAAATTCACTTCATACTTCAAAGAGGAAAGACTGTATTTTCATTATAAATATTAGTTAATTCTGTTTAAGAAACAATCTCTGTTGAATGCAATAATCACATAAAAGACATTAATTAACATATATATAATACACAGCTGTGATAAAAAATAAAAGATTTACATACCACAGAAAATATATATATATGCCGCAGTGTTAAATAAACAAATAAATATACATACATATTTACCACTGCGCTTTAAAGGGTGAATTCTCTTTGAATCTACACGGAGGTGAAATCACGCATGTGCATTTATTATAACACATTGCTTGGACCGTAAAGTGTAATAAATCACTTACACTCGTATGAATTTTACCGCCAATAAATAAAAATTTCTTTCAGTATTTAGTTACGAAGCTTACAATCAATATTAATAAAACATTATCATACACGAATATTGATATAATATCTTGGATGAAGTTCATCCTTTTCACTGAACAAGTCTGAGTCACAATGCGCAATGCAGGCCTGTAAATAATAAATACTGTCTCACGCACAGCCAGCTCCACAGGAGACACACTAGCCGTTACGTTCGATTCTTCTGTGTGTGGGATATAATGAAAACACATCATTCTTCATTATTAGGACGCCATAATTTTATTAAAATTAATACTAAATAACAGGGAGTAGTAATTAAATTTACCTAGGCACAGTAAATAAATTATTATTTGTTAATATCTGACAATGCCAGAAATTTATGTTTTCTTTGTCTGGAAATTGGGGTCACCCATGATAAGTAGTGTGTGGGTCGCTCAAAACCATTTCCGATCAGGGTTAATTTATTGCATATTTCAACGTCTATACTGATCCCAATTACTGGACGAATTTTAATTATTCCATCGAAATTTAAATTGTACATTCAGAGCCACTAATAAAAGCATTTCTATGCTGTATGTACAGCTAGCTCATCCAGTGTTGCTGGGATGATTGACTTCAAGAATAATTTCGACAAAATCGACGAGTAGCTCAGATGCGATGAACTCATGAAAAGGGGCCAGGACTGTATGTTCTGAGAGTGGCAACAAGGAATGTCTCAGGTTCCGTCCAGTTTGGACTCTAATGTTGTCTTTAACACTAGGATTCAATTAAAGGACATTTCGTATTTCATTATAAGCTTTCGACGAATAAATGAGATTAATTGATACCACTATGAAATAAACCGTTATTTGAAATTAAACTATAACGCAGTGTTGCGTAAAGAGAAAAACCAACTTGATGCCACTTATTTTATTATTTATTCAATACTCACTACGTGCTTCAGACTGCATAAAGACACCACACCGCCATAGCCACACTGAAACGGAACGCCAACACACACCAAACCAGATACCACCCATGAAATAACAACCAGTTAGTCGCAGACTCCT
>Ga0123355_10005621_pt1 | contig 18390 bp, 14 predicted proteins | sample TergutEmb28metaG_3_FD_89872 | JGI IMG/M metagenome (GOLD analysis project Ga0123355, IMG submission 89872) | Embiratermes neotenicus P1 segment gut microbial communities from Petit-Saut dam, French Guiana - Emb289 P1 | ecosystem: Host-associated > Arthropoda: Insects > Digestive system > Gut ... | reverse complement strand
TTTACTTTGTGTTTTTTTGTAATAATAAAGAATAAAATAATAAAGATTTTTTTTTTTTTGTAATTTTGGTGGGGGGGGGGGGGGGTTTTTTTTTTTTTTTTTTTTTTTTTGAGGGGGGGTTCCTGCACTGTGCAGTGGTTAAATGTTCCAACATTCCATAGTAATATGCTGCCTCCAACATAGGGGTGACTGAACTAGTTTAAATGGACGCTGAAGTCATATGGAGAATGAAATGTGTTCATTACATGAAGAGTTTGGTGGTGTTTGGCCAAACACAGCTACAAAAGGCAGTAAGAATGGTCAGGATTGGCAGTTAAGATTTCTAAGAATGGCCTTTACTCCAGCCATCACCATCATGTGGATGGTGACTGTGGTCTGGTCTTTGCCTGCTGTTAAGCTGCATTCAGTGTGATTCAAACTTGAATAAGTAACTGCTGAGATGGAGTGTGCTGTAGGTGGCTCTACTGAAGGGATTTTTTGGTCTAATGATCGCAAGATCATCACGTTCTTGGAGAACATGCGCTACCTTCTTTCTTACAGGGAACAGATTATGGGTTAAACAATCTACTCAGGGAGAATCTGTCAAATACTGTTGGGGTGAAGTTCAATCCCTACTGCATCCCTTATGTGCTGGCCCATGTGCCACATATCTCTCTGGTAAATTCTTGAAAAAGAAATATTCTTGGAAGTATTTACTCCCACTGGCTTTGGACAACCCTATCCCTTACCACCTTCTGTAACTAGACTGGCTGGATACCCTCAAAATGTGCTATACAGTGAACACATTTCCTCCTTGTACCACTTCTGCATCCACTTGAACCAATTCATTAACCCTGCAGATTGAGGCAGTATGTTAATCTGACATGTCAGAACACTTACCCACCACACTGTGCAGAATCCAAGAGAAGACCATCAGTAGATCAAAAACTGCCACAAAATCCTGAAAACTTATGATACTGGAATGTAAAATAAATACACCAACAATAAATAAATAAATATAATTTTAATAAAAGTTGTTAGGGGCAGAGGGGGAATTACAGAAAATGGTTTTGAGTATGTTAACTATAGTAAACTGCTATAATAATTGTCCAACAAGATGCAACTGTATTCAGTTTATTATATTTTTTTGGCAGCTCTACATGTTTTGGATGTTGACACTCATCATCAGGAGCTTGTACAACTGTAATTACAGCTTCTGTATGAGCTCCTGATGATGGGTGTCAACACCCGAAACATGTAGAGCTGCCTACAGAAATATAGTAAACTTAATACAGTCACACCTTGTTGGACAATTATTAAATTTGATTCACCATGCATGGACCCACGAATATAAAATTTATAGTAAACTGCACCAGAACTCATTCCATACTCATATGTCACGTGTGTTATGTTCCTCTCTGCCTGCCTGTTTGTACACACTACTTCTTAGCAATGGCTGCCATCATCTTGTGACTCACCCGCAGTGAAAATGGCTGGTTGAAATCAATCCTCATCATGCCATAGTTTGAATTCAGCACAGACCAGATGCTTTTTATGGCTTTCCCAAATGTCTCCATTTGCTTGGGTTTGCCCAACTGCTCTCGAACAAAGTTACCATCCACAAGCTTTTCGTAATTGACACTGACAGGCACCAGTAATGCATCCTCAATCGTTCCATCCATGTATGCATCCACTATCACACTCAACAGACCACCTGCAAGCAATCACATACCATCACAAAATCTCATTAAGCTGCAGTGTCAATAATGAGGCCTTCGGTTCATACACAGCTACAGTTAGCAATATAAAAGAACCAGAGAATGTGTTACTACAAACTAACCCTTACAACATGTGCAATTAGAGGTGCAAAATTTCATTACTTTGGCAGGAACATACAGAAAGGAATAACTCAAAGAACTGAATGAGCAGTTGAAATACGAATTCATAAAGCCTACTTACATACTGCAAATTTTCTAGTCTTACATATCTGTCATTGTTGTTGTTGTTTGGTGCGTAATGGCGCTGTATCTGTGTATGTATGTATGTATGTACACTGAGATGAACTGAACCACACTAATAATATAGTCACGAACAAGTTATTTTTATTAATAAATTTTACTATGTAAGCTGGACAGTGTATTTGGTATAGCAACTTGCTACAAGCTGGACAGTCTGGGGATCAAATCCTGATGTAGGCAAAATATTCTGCACCTGTCCACACTGGACCTGGGGCCCATCCAGCCTCCTGTATAATTATTTCCTTCCCAGGGATACAGTGTCCAGGGCATGGCAATGACCAGTGACTGTCATCTAGTAAAAAAGGTAAAGTTTTCCCATTACAGGCCCAGTGTGGCCCAGAGGGTGGGTAGAGGTATAGCTCTACTCTTCCATGACCACGGCACTAGAAGGGGGAGAGTGGTCAGCAGCACGCTCCGGCCACACTTTACCCCCGGGAAAGACCCGGTACCCATTTTACAGGAGGCTGGGTGGGCCCCAGGGCCGGTCTGGACGGGCGGAAAATCTCGTCCCCACCGGATTCGATCCCGGACCGTCCAGCCCGTAGTCAGTCACTATACTGACTGAGCTACCATGCCCACGACTTTCATCTAGTGCTGAAGTTACAGAAAGAGCAGAGCTATACCTCTACGTCCTCTCTGGACCTTCATGGCCTGTTCTAGGGTGCAGATTTATTATTTTTTACTTTAACCTTTTGGCCCCAGAATTATTTTTTTACATTTTAGCACACCTGTATATAAAATGTGAATAAAACAGGAACCAAATACGTTAGAATTATGAAACAAACTGCATTTTGAAGAGAAAAAACGGACAGTATATACCGGGTTTAAAATATTCAGTACCTGTATTTGTTGAATAAATATATGAAATGAAACGTTTAGAGGTTAGTGGTGCGGTACGGTCTTTAGGCGTCAAATGGTTAACAAGTATACCTCATGCAATTCATTTTTTTTTGGCCTCTTTTGCATGTGTTTTTGTTTGTGGTTTGTTACTGGACATGTTTGTCTTAGGTTTCCTGTGTTGGCTCTGTAATTGACTTTATGGTTACTTTGCCAGCACATTAATAATAAAGAAATTATTGGCCTGAATTATTATTGTTGATATTTTATTTTAGTTTCATTAACAACTTACTGCTTAAGTACCAATTCTGTATATCAGGCATAATCAGCCCACAAAATAGAGGCATACACAACTGCTAACACTCACATGCACATAGCTAAGCTTAGCAGCATTAGTGTGTAGCATCCAGCTTAAGAATTCCAACCAGTTGTGCCCATACATACAGTATAAGCTATCAGCATAAATACAATCAAAAGAAACAGTGCATTTTCACATACACACCTACTGTACACCTGTCAGATGCAGCATGCAGCTCACAGCAGAAGCAACACAAGCGATAAGATTCACATATTATGTAACTATGTTTAAAATATACCTCCATACCAAATTTCATACAGCAAGCTACAACAGTTTATTAGTCATCACCATCAAACTCGAAATTAAAAATTTTCACACAGCCATCATGCTGTTATTTTAAATTTTACAAAATATATTACCTTATCAAAAATTATACTTTCATACATCATTTCATGATCCTACAATAACTGATGCCAGTGCCGCTCCCACTTTGCAAGTATACACTCTGGCATGTTTTTTTAAAATGAATGTGGAAAATTACAATGTATAGTGCTGGGGTGTCACCCAATGGCAAAACAATGTTTCATGCAAATTGGTCAGGTACTTCAAAAGTTGAAACTGGAGATATAAGTACAAGATGTTGTTCTCATAGGCCTATGTCTTTCTTTTCAAGGAAGGAAAGTAGACTACGAAGGAAGAAAACTGTATCACTTAGATATGAGCCAGTGACGGAAGAAAAGAGAGAGAGAGGGGGAAAAAAAAAGTGTCATCAAAATTGCTATTCTACACTGCACATATGTGATAGCAATAGGCATTAAAGACACTGCCAAAATGACACAGTTTGAATACATCATGAGAACACCATGATACACGAGTTTGTAGAGGAGGACAAGAGGCCCATATTTGTTGGAAACACTATCAGTGCACTCGTTATGCATTACTAGAGAATGTCATCAGGAACAAAGCTGTAACTACAATGGGACACTACAATACTTGGATAAGTTGAGAGACCACCAAGTTTCTCCAGCATGTTTTCACTCACCTCTTGGCAGGCATGCCTTGCCTGTTCTGGTGCGGCCACCTTCAATGAAGAACTCAAGATTGTGCCCTGCACGCAAGCACTGCATCATGTATGTGTGCAGAACGGCACGGTACATAATGTCACGCCGGCCCTGAATTGGGTCAATTCTCCTCTTGATGAAGAATGCTCCCAGCCCTCTCAGCAGCCAACTACAAGACAAAGGTTTTTGTTTTCATAGTTTTATAGTACTGTCATTCTGATAGCTAAAAACTTGTAAGAATCCAGATCCAGAAAACACTGTTATGTGAACATTTTTATATGGTTCATACAGACCAATAAGACAAAATTAGTAAACCTAACAAGACCAACAGCATGCAAATAAAAATGGGATACCAACTTTTTAAAACAATGGAAATACACTTAAAAAATGTTACCAGAATGTACTTGACAGGAGACTCAAAATCCTCAACGCAGAGAAAAATAAGGTTCACAAAGATGACAGGATTTTGTATTGTATTATTCACACCAGACTAATGCTAAGGATGACAGTGATAGAGAAACATCCTGTTAATTCCAATGCTCAGGACAGAAAACCAGATTTTGACTTACATAATTTTTTCAATCACAATTTACCTGTTAGGTGGGTATATTAGGCCCTAAAGTTATGCTGTAAGCTATGATTTTTTTTTAAATCATCTCATTCATATCTCCTTTATCTTTTAGCTATTCACTTATTTTCTTTCTTTAAATACACAATGCATAGCACAATTTATATTAAAAATGCAGTCCCATAAACAGTAATTCACATTTGTTAAACTTGAATCTTAGTTTATTGTTCCTCAATATACAAGTCAATTGACCTGTTTTCAGAGTGTGTCACACACTGTAAAATGGTAAGGTTTTGTCCATGTTGCAAATGTCCTTTGGAGAATACTGTGTGGTGATATGTGTCACATTTTCATGCCACCTCTCTGCCAAATCAACATCTGCATAGGCCACCTCTCTGCTCATGGCTTGCCACGTTACGTTCCATCACACCTTGAAACAATGCAGCCATCCATTTGGGCATTTAAATTCAATGCCAAACTTCAGTGAAATTCTGTCAGTGATGTTTTACTATGTGCCATACACAACAACACTGTTTGCTTGAGAACCGTGAAAACCATTCAAACAGTCCATTCTCCATATCACCATGTTTTGCACAAACATTCTGATTTGTTTTGAGGCACCACCCCCTTGTAGAGTCTGTTATTCAACTGATATTTCATTATTTAGATATGTCAACAAAGTGGGTGGTGGGAATCCACACATTTGTCATAGTTCATTTTCACTTCTGTTTTTTAAGCTTCCCCATTTGCTTCGAGTTTTTCAGCACGTGACTTTCCTGAATATTACTTCTACTTGTCACACATGTTTCATGCTAATGGATGGACTAAGAAATGATTATGCAAATTATTCCACTGAATATACCTGGTAATTAAAAAAATCTAACACAGTGGTAACTCTTTCTGATGTATACTAAACGTCAATAGTGTCTTCAAGCAGTTTTGAATGACTGTGACACACACAAAGACTTGCTACTCAAACTGGCCATAAAATCAAGATTGTTTAAATTCTTTTAGTTCAAGTAATTTCAGGGATGCACAAAGTATTATTCATGTTCTTTTTGTAAAATTAGCAGGAATTAAGCTAAATAACTTCAAATGATTCAACTTTTAAGCCATTTCTGGGCTCAAATGCAGCTATGACTTTAAAGTTACCAACATTTCAAAACAACCAGTTTAAATGTCATTAAAATTTGTATCCTTTAAGCTACAGATTTTCCTTATTTTAAATTAATAAGTATTTGGAATTCATCAAAATCAAATTAACAAGGTCTTACCATAATGAATATACTGATTAAGTAGAACAATAAAACCAGATGATATGGGCAAAATAAATTCCAGAAACACCTGCTAGCATTTTTAACTTCAGGCCTCCTTTCTAAGAATAAAATATACTACACTGTAACTGTTTATTATAATTTTTCACACAGAAGCACATTTAAAATACAGTGTTATGAAACACATGACTTTCTGTTGTGCGAAAGTTACTGGTTCAAATACAATGTCAAGAAACTTTAGGCTGATGTCAATGCACAGAAAGAGGTGAACTTACAGAAAACTGGAGAAAAGTATATAATGGCTATTTGCAGAAAGCAGTGAGCTGTGTGAAGTACAAAGAACCCACATCATACACAGAAACCACCCAGTACACCAAGACAATAATGAAAGGTACAAGCATGATATACAGAACATTACACAACAAGTAACTCAGAGATTTGGGCATCTCATGCAGAGTTTTTTTTTTTATGATGGGACCGAACATGTTATGCCAACATATTAAACAAGAAATAAAGCTCATAGTCTTCTAGGATATGACACCATGTTGACTACAGTCTTTTGGGATGTGACACCACAGTGACTGGTAAATTATTACAGGAATTTTTAGGAGCTAGCTGCCTCCATATTTGGATAGTACAAGAAGAATAAGATACTTGAGAGAACCGACTGCATTATATAAGAAAAGAATGGGTTTGGCAACGGTCACAGAGGGTAGAAGGAGCCAAGAGTTGGGTTTGCTAGAGGCAAGGGAAGAGGAATGAAGCAAATGATGAAAGGAAAAAGGAAGGACACCTCACTGATGGAACAAATGGAGCAGTAGGAGGCAGGAGCAAATGAACAGATGGGGGAGGGAGGATAGCTAACTGACGGAAACAAATTGAAGTAATGGGACAGGAGGCAGGTAGAATTGAAGATATGGAGGAAGAGAAGCTAACCGAAGCATTGGGAGGCAGGGCAAAATGGTGGACCAGAAGCAGGAGAACCAACTGAACAGAAGGAAGATGAAAGAGGCTCTGGATCTGTTCTTCCTAAAAAGGGCCATAATGTTTGGGATGTGTATCATCATGGCAGGTTTCCTTGAAGGCAAACAGCAAATCTCCCCGTGATGATATACAACTCTTTCAACATATCAATCTTTTCAGGAACAACAGGACCACAATCTCCTTCTCTCTCATGTTCTTCAGTCAGTTGTCTTTCCACTCTTGGTCCATCATTTCATACTGCCTCCCAGTGCTTCATTTATATCCCTCCATTAACTCTCCTTCATCCTCCATTTATTCACTTCTTCTGGCCTATGACACATCAATTTGTTTCCATCATTTGGCTTTCCTTTGTACTTTATCTCTTCAATTTAAACAATGTCTGGAATATTTTGGTGCAAAAAGGCCATTTGAGAGACTGAATGACAAAAATGAAGTAAACTGGCTCAGCATACAATCTCCAGTGTCGGCAGTGCTTTGGTTAATCTTGTACCCCACAGCACTTACACTATGAAGAATGTGCAGAGCCTGCAGTGTTGGCAAAACAAGCACCCACTCACCCAAAAACTGGAATCCTGAGATTGTCTCCTGCAGCAACAAGTGGTGACCGGATATTACTGTTCACCAGAATAAAGGAAATGAGGATGTAGTCGAGGTGGCTGCGGTGCATTGGAAGGAAAATGAGGGGCAGCCCCGTGTTACTTGCCTTCTTGAGCATCTGTAACTGGGCAGGGTGTGCCACCACAGATGTGAGGAAGCAAGGCAGCAGTTTGTACAACACCCACGAGGTGACCCTAGAAAGATGAGAAAACTCATGTGTACCAGAGATTAACAATGGTTAGGATAAGGTACAATACATATGGTACACACTTCTTCGAACACTTTATACATGTGAAACCTGCCTGTAACTAAAACAAACTTTCTGCAGAATTCCTGCAGAGAAAAGTGTACACTTTGGGTACAAAACTAAAATAGCTTTTAAGACAAATCTTGTATTTAAAAACATAAAACATTAAAACATATGTAAAAAAAATTAAATTTTATCCTTAGTGACTCAATTTTAACAAAATATTCACAAAACATTTAAAATAATTTTCAAAAAGAATAAACATAAGTATGTATAAAATTATATGAAACATCTTTTAATTCTAACACAGCATTGCAACGGCTGGCTGGGATGAACATGCTTATCTTTACAAAGAATACTAATACCTAGAGTGAATGTAATGACTTGCAGTCACAGTTCATGTTCTGCATTCAGTTTATTTCTATACCTTGTTATTGTTGTTGCACAGGGAAAGTACTGTCTTTCACAAGGTAGGTGGTGATTATTTAAATGGCATCAGGCATTTTACAGCACAATCGGAAACTTCAAGGTATTCATTAATGTTTATTTACTGGCCTTTAAATTCCAATTTACCTGCTGACGATGAGGACTTTTTTATTTTAAATGTCCATTTCTGCACCTGCTCATATTCCCCGTAGTATCATAAACTCTTTAAGGCCAGAAAGTTCAAACATAAAGAACAATGTTAAAAATTTATGACTGTATAGCAACTTTCTTATATGGTCTGGCGGCGGCGGCGGCGGCGGCGGCGGCAGCAGCAGCAGCAGCAGCATTTACCAACCTCATTACAAAGGAAATTTGCTTGTGGAAACCAAGACAGTCACATATGGAACTTCAGGGGTGGTTCCATAAAGCACAGTTTGATTACCACTGGTCTAATATAATGTTGATTCCTACCAGATATGGCAGCACTTAAGAAATTCTGGCATGTTTTAGCAAACACCACTTTACTTAATGAAATGTTCAGTATGCAGTCCAATAATTAATACTATACACAATTCTGACCAGAAAACCCATCATCTGTTCCAAGAAAAGTAGGATTTGGGGTTTTCACATTCAATATTAAGAATGCTGTCTATTGAGATGTGATGCTACGAAGTCTGGTGGATGGTCATCACCATACAGAGGAACAAGCTTTCTTCATCTTCTAGACAGAAGGCCAGACCACACAGCATCACATCCCAGAAGACTGCATATTAATGATCAAGAAATCAGTCATTAAACCATGGATTCCTATCCACAAGTTACTGACCACTTAGTTATCTTACTATATGATTATCACATGCAAGACATTACACACATTCAAGACACAAATGGCAATATCAGCCAACATCACATAGTTCTTGTTAATGCATCAACTGCATTATGAAACCAGAGACAGTCACTGTACCTGAGCAAGAAGTCAGAGAGTGTAGAGCGCATATTATACAGAATCTTCGTCGCTCTTGCTTTGTGTTGCTCAACAATGCCCTTGTACACTTCATCACTTTTCTCGTCAGTCTGACTATAGTCATGCTGGGCTGCAGCCTCAATGGCCAGTCGCAGCCTCTCATCTCTCAGCACCTGCAACACACAGCAAGATATCAAAAATTGTATGCCTACAGAGCATCAAAATGTGCAAGGAGACAGGAGATGAGGCACTCACCACAGGAGCCAGCTGAGGGTACTCATACTTCTTTAACTGGTAGACAGATGTTAAGTGACAGAATGTGCGTGCCCAGAAGCTGTTGTCAATTCTCTGTGCATCCACCAGCAAGACATTGCGCACCCATTGCTCCTGATGAACCTTTGACACTGCTGAGTTCTGGAAACACACCAACGCTATGTCACTCCTTCCTATACCATGCAATGCAAAAACATAATGGTTGTCCATGAACACGTTTTGTCTTCTAACACTAGATTTTGACAAATACCATCTTAGACACCATAAGAACTTCACAGTGCTCCACTAATACAGCCACTATACACACTTCACAAAATTCCACAAAACAGATTATCAAATATGATGTAAATTACAGATATCATTATAACCCAGAGGCCAAAGAATCTGTTCCTTGCTCAGAATATGTTGACTTCCTTTCAAATATCATAATACAGTAGCAGCAAAGCAAAAACACTCAAATTATGACATTAAATTTATTCATATGATGAAAAAATACTCTGAATGATTTGAATCACATCCAAAAACTCCACTGCAATATTTGCACTTTGTTTTAACATAATGGCAAAAGTCTTGCAACTTGTGTAGTAGGGACCCAAAAACAGAACTGTTACACTTGTACATACACTAAACATTTTCAACTTAAAGCATTTTTCAATATGGTACATAAATTAAGATAATGTTCTGTTTTTACTGCTAGTAACACAGGATTTGTACCTCACATCAAGACCCTGACAGACGCACACAGTATTCAGTAATCACACAGAACTGACAGGACACATTTCTCCACTTGACACAAAAGCACCAGTTCTCTTATTTATTTATTTATGGGTTATTTTACGGAGTTGCCAGTATCACATACTACGTTGCACAGACTGGTTGGACAAAGCATTAAAGACAAATTGGAAACGAACTGGAAGCACCAAATGTCTAATCAAAGTACTAATCTGACATTTCCCTGGCAGGACAGAGGTAAACAACAAAAAACATTAGTCAGGCTAATTGATGTCCCACCTAAAATCTGAACCAAGCACATCCTGTGTGCAAGTCCATGGCATTACTGATACACCAGTCTGCTAATATGAACAAAAACATACCTCCTGCACCAAAACTACAATATCCAGAATCAGTGTAAAATCATGTTGGCACACCTGCAGCAGTAAGACTGCTAATTTTCTTCACCCACTGTACACACTGATTGGTTGACTGATTGACTGATTCATTCATTCATTCACTCATCCATCCACCAAACCAACCAACCAAGCAATCAATCATGTCTTACCGATATCTCAGGGTGTTTTATAAACCCTCGCCACATGCCTGCTTGCAAGTCACTGTGATAAAAATAAGACAAAGAATCTGCTTCAAAATAGAACAGTCCAAGAGCAGCAGCACCTCTGCCAAGAGCTACTATCTGCAGAAAACCATTGACTGTAGCTACTGGTCACAGGAAAACACTGGCTGTAAATACTGTTTATACACGTGGGGCAAAAATACTTGCTGTGTTGTGAAATGAAATGATTAATGAACAAAAGGGTTCAATTTATTTCCAAATGTACAGATGCATTCCTAACTCAATGAAGGATTGACTGTAATGATCACCGTTTGCAAATGACATTTTTCAGGTAACTGTCACCACCTATGCATTTTTTCATTGGACCTGCAGTAAGATGTTAGGGATGGATTTGATGCACTCTTAAGTTAGGGATATCAGCAGGATGTATCTCATATACTCTGGTCTTGAGATGGCCCCACATGCTAAAATCTGATGTCAGAAGACTGCATAAGCCAGGAGGCCAGTTCATAGCTCAGCAGCCAAAAATGAGTTGCTGCTTAAACACAGCACATCACTCATGACATTAATACTCTTGTAGAGTGCTCACTGGGGTTAGTGGGCATGGAGTGTTAGTCAGTTGAAGAAAGGTATGTAGCTGTGGAGTTGCTCATTAAAACAAACATGATCACAGCAATGCAATATGGTTCCCAGCAACTGGCCTCCTCAGAGTCATTAAAATACTTCACTATTACAATAAAGATTTCAACTCTATCTAGTTAATATTTTAAATGTCATGTAAAGTATCATCATACTTCAGATGAAATAAAATCTTCTTTCTGCTCATGACTGCATGGCATGATGTAACATAGAATCATACACAATTTCTCTGCGTGTTGCTACACCACCATTATCTGTATGTAACTTCGATTGTGTCAAAGTGTTGCTCTCCATTTGAATATAATCTATTGTGTTTCAACTTCACAGCCAATACTTTTTGCCTATGCAAATGCAGTTGAGCTGGGTGGTGCTTGGACTTTCAGCCATGTGAGTTATGTGGTGATACTTAATCTGGTGTGCCAAATGTTAGTGGTGCTAACAGTGATAATGCACAAGACAACTGTGGTCATGTCTACAATAACAGTAAAAATGGAGAACTCTGCATGCCTTACCTAGCAAGTCAGTGAAATGGCAATGGTACTATAAGCACTGAAAAAGAAAGTTAAAACTAACACATGCAGGCAATTTAAGGGTGAAAGAATGCCTACAGATATTAACTGTGTTTCAGAAACTGTAGGACTGTTTATATCAGTGTTTCCCGAACTTTTTATCTCGTGGACCCCATTTCACCCAAAAAAAAAAAAAAAAACACACACACACACACACGGATCCTTACATCCTTGCTCACATAAACATAGAGAGCTCGCATAATATGGTATTCAAAATTAAAAATATCTTATAACTGATTTGTGATAGCTACAAACACATGCCAGTCACGCACAGTGAAACAAGTACAATAGAGGAAGAAAGTAGTGAACTGGGAACTCTGATGTTGAAACAAGTGATGTGTGGTGTAAAACTGATTAAAAAAACCAAGCAATGAGCCTTTCCTTGGAACCACAGGTCTGAATATAGTAACTGATAACCCTGAGTCCCTTGTTGAAGTCGTGAGTTCAGTCATTGGTGACGATCTTATACTGTTACTTACTGAACAATCTAACATTTACCCTAGTCAAAATGCAGAAAAATGGAGTCTCACCTACAACATTGTAGTGGTCCAATATCACACCTGAAGAAATGAGAAAGTTTTTGGGACTAATAATTTTGATGGGACAAGTCAGAAAGGAAAATATAAGATACTACTGGTCCAATGACCCCACAATTTCCAAACCCATTTTTCCTCACACAATGAGTAGGAACCACTTTGAATCCATTTGGCAGGCCTGGCATTTTAGTGACAACAGGCAGAAAACACAGGATTCAGGGTGGCTATTCCAAATGTGGCCCGTGTATGAATAGATACATTTGTAAATTCTGCATTGTTCCACTTCACAAAGGGTCTTGTTTTGAGAAATAGCATTCAGTGACAAACTACTAGACTATCTACATGCAGTTTCTGCAGTCTGGGGCTCAGGAGCATAATCTACAGTGTCAAACTGTAAGTAAGAATATGTTATGGGGTTGAACATTCAAAAAGTTTAAAACGTCCAGGAACTGGGTGTATTTAATTAAAAGACCATCTGGTCGGCAAGGTGTTAATTAGATATTCTAATGGTCTTTCAAAATAAACACCTCACCAATTAAAAAACTTCCGCAATTATTTCTAACCAACCATTATTCCTTTAATTAAATAACAGAAAAATAAGTAAACTTTGAAGCAGCAATTCCTGAAATGTATCAACAGATACCCTGGGAACTGTTTGCAGATCCCTTGGGATCTGTGGAGCACACTCTGGGAACCACTGGTTTACATGACATGACTTGTTGTGTGAAGAATGCAACTTGTATCATCATCATCTTTATTATCGTCATTACCATCACCACCTTACACGCAAGATAAGTTTACATCTTCCCTTGTAACACTGATCAGTGTTCCAGGAATAAAAAGTATTATGTCAATAATAATTTTGATGGAACAAACACTGCTTGATTACAGGTACATGGAGCCATTCTTAGAGATTCCAATTACTGGAAAACTCTTTAATATGAAACAGACCTAAACAGATTTGGTACTCAAAGCCTCAACAACAAGGAACTCCAGCATGATGCCACAGACAGGCTCTTCAAAATAAAACCACTTAAGGTTCTTTTAACACAAATCAAACAGGACATCTGTCATACATCTGTCATGAAGATCAGCTGTTCATGAATGTGTAATTGGGTTCATTGTTTAGAAAATGATGCTTCAACAGCAAAGAAATTAGATGACACTACGTTCTGGAACCCTGTTTTGTCTGTGTGTAAACTGCTAAGTAGTTGTTACAGGAATGCAACTGTACGTGTCTGTACACAGTGGAGTAATGGTTTGTGTGAGTATATATTGCAATTAGAGTAAGTCAATATATATTACAGTAAGAGTATGTGTTGGTACATATTACGGTAAGAGTCCTTGTCAGTACATACAGTTAGGGTATGTGTTAGAACATACTACAGTAATAGTATGTCTTCACATAATAAAGATAAGAGCATGTCAGTATTTATTACAGTAATAGTACATACTACAGGGACAGCATATGCTAGTACACACTACAAGAAGAGTATGAGTATGTGTCAGTACCTACTGCAGCAGGGCTTCCAACTGACCTAAACAAAATCCAGAACTTCACTGTTCGAAGAATCAACATTCATACAAAGTACTGATAAATATTGTATGTGGAAGGACAGTAGGCAGATATGAAATCCATGATGCAAATGCAGGTGGCACACACAAAACCTGTCTGTGTTTTGAAACAGGACATGTTTATGGAAGCATTGGTCAAGGATGATCAGTACTCATCACAATATTCCACACCACACAACACAAAGTGGTGCTCTGGGAATTAACTGTGCTCTATTCAGCTCCTGTAAGTTTAACATCTGTCAAATCAATGAACAGTCAGTCATACCAAATAACTGTGGGTACAAACATTTTCTTCTGTGAGTTGAAAACTGAAACACTTAAATCAGATATATAATAAAACATGTAGTAAACAGTTCTCACAGTAGTGACAATGCAGAAACGTGTCTTAAGGAATGTGTCACTGTGTACTCTGGTAGTAGTTTACCAACAATTTGCAGGGCCCTGCTGTCTCCATCTTTACTCTTCTACCCTGAAGAGAGAGGCAACAGGGTTCTCCAAAATGATTATGGATTTGAGCAAGACTACACAACAAGACAGTCCCAGACCAATTAAACCCATACAAGGACCCTGGCAAGAGACAGCTGGTGGTGGTGGTGGTGGTGGTGGGGGGGCAGCCAGCAAATGGCTCCTCACAAAAATGAACTGAAATGTGCTACCTTTGCAAATTATATAAAGGAAAGCATTTTCAAAGGTATCATACACTCAAGAAGAACCGCAACACCTAATAAGAACACATGTAAATATTCTAATGAAATAATCAAACCAACACAAAGAGAGGAAGTAATTTTTATGAGGCAATTCACATAATCATTTAAATGCCTGTGAATTCATAATTGGAGCACACCTATGTATCTGATCTTCAGCACGCTAGGAGATGTATATACAAACCTGTCTGAATACTTGGACATTAGCTGAACCCTGTTAATATGATACTTTTTACTCTGCCTGATGACAGACATTATCACAGATCAAAGATGATCTTTTTATAGTGTCACCTGATGTCTGCCAGCATACTGCAATGCTCACCCGGCTGTTAGGTGTACAGTTGTCACAACAGAGCCCCATAAATGGGCGTGTTTCCGTGTTCAAATCAAGCTTCCATGGCTCCTCTTTTATCTCCAACAGGTCCCTCAAATTCAGCTGCAACAACATCACAATTAAGTTCTCAAATATCTATGATATGAGCTTCTTTCAGCACTCAGTATCAATCTTATGCTCCTCCAATATGTGACATCATGCAGAGAAACATGCTGCCTGCATTTTCATGCAAGGCAACCTTCAGAGTGAACTCTAACCCTGGAAGTAACAGGTTCCTCTAGAACATTGGTACCCGCCCACCACATGGTATGGCATCACAACTCTGACAACACAGACATAAGGCTATGAGGAGCTGCAGCCTCTTTCCAGAATTTGGTGAAATTAGCTGACAAACTGGACACACAGCTCGCATAGGGAAGGAATTTTATGTTTTCATATTGGTACATCTGCTGTGCCAGGTGGGCAAGAAAATGCACAACAAAATGTGAGGTAAAAGCTGTTGGAAAGCAGCCACTATCAGAAACAGACAGAAATGGAAGAACAACATTAAAATGAATTTCAGGGAAATGTACTATGGGAGTGTTAACTAAATTTAGGATCTGGTATGATATAGTTTGCCACAATGTGTGTACTATAAACATACGACACTGAGAAGAAATGCTGACAACAGCCTATGTCCTTGAAAGCAGATGAGCAAATGGGAGAGGGTTATTTCTGTGTCCCACAGTACAACATGCAGTACATCAACAAGGCCTCAGCACTGCAGCTATGGCAGTTAGTCCCCAACTCCTGATACCAGATGCCCAGGTTGAATTCTAGGGCAGTCTCTGTGGGCTTTGACATGCATGAAGTGACACAGGGACAGATTTTTCTCCTAACACCAACATCAGAGCTATGAAAGTTCTCAAGATTCTCTATGACAGATCTGTAAAATCATGTCTACAGTGTCTGCACCCTCACCTCTCTGGTCACCTCCCTGGCCAACACACGTTTCCTGTGACGCTCCTGGTAACCATGGTGCCGGAGCTGCCCATAGGACAAGTGATGGATGTTGGTCTGATTTAAGAGACGTGGCTCACTGCAATTCTCCCACTTTGTGTAAACGTCCTGCAAGCGTGCTGACAGCACTTCCACCATCCTGTAAACCCTGTGCACACATATACACACATTCAGGCAAAGCCCACATTTACAGTCAGACAGTTCAGTCATTACTCTGATTGAATGTAGGCCAAAGAAGTACATCTGAATCCTACTATAAACACAGATAATGAGAGCGAGCATAACAAAAGCCACAGAACAAACTCAGCTACTTTTTTGTATTGTATTCTAGAGATTTCAATGTCCTATATCTTTAATACATGTATACTTTGAATAATCTATGATTTTAGTCTCTAAAAAAAACACTAGAACTGGCCCTGCTCAAGCAGTCTGTTTGTACACCAAGCATATTTTTCAAGTACCATTGCCACAATAAGCGGTGGTAAATTAAAACTAGCCCATGTCATTTAACTGTTATAATAAAAATGGGATGTGTGTGCAACAGCTTTAAAAATATGCTCACAGTGGAAACAGCTTGCCCAGGTAGATGTTACTATTAAGTGCCCTGCCCAATATTACATCCATTGTCTGTGCATTACACAGTCACATTTCATTTCCATGTTTACACCTGGTTTGTGATTGAGTCACATCTGGGTTACCACAGTTATGGCAGCTTGTTTTTGTGGTGATGTCACAACCCCAGCTTTGCATGTTTGGGTCAAATTTGATATGCATGAAAACCAAGTGAAACTCCCAGTTATTTACAGATAGTGCCAAGAAATGGCAGACTTAACATAATGCACATGATGTTTTTCACTTTTCTCCTGTTAAAAATGATGGATTTGAGTTATGTTTATAATAAAATAATAGCTCAATAACCACTATTTTAGCAAATCCTGAGTTTCTTGACATGCCTGATGAACAATATGTTTGCCCATCATACGATGCAAAATTTCTAAGTTATTTAACACATACAAATATACAGAGATGATACAAACAGAATGGATGAAACAAATAAAAAATTAAACAACATCCTTATTTACATAGATGATCACATAATACTGGAAGAAAGAGAAAACAAATATTCTTTACTTAAATTAATAACTTATCAATCTGATAAGTAGAATAATGTTACTTAAACACAGTCACCTGATGAAACTAACTGTGATCTGTATCAGACCTGTAACCCCACCTTGACACAACACACAAATAAAATGTTACCACCTTCCTCAAAAAGGTTTATCAGACAGAAAGTACACACTACAAATCTCATTATGGCCCAAAATGTTTAAGGATTTTTCAGTGTCCATTCACTTAACAAAGTATAAGAATGCATAATTTTTTAGCATCAAAATGAATGAGATAAATAAACAAGCAAAGGATACACTTTAAAAAGTGTGCCTTTCAACTCTCATATCCGAATGCTGTGAAAATAAGCAGAATTATTTCAGGATCAGTGCAAATGTTGGGCATTTTACATGCAGTTTTGTCTAAGTACAAACTAAATTGAAAAATCTGGTCTAAATCAGAACTGTTTCTGCAGCCCCATGGCATGGAAACTGGCAATAAGAAGTAGAAATAATGCACACCAGTCTTTGTTTTCAATCCTGTTACAAAAACAGTTAAGACAGCTGAGCATAAAAGACTTACTACAGTGATTCAGAGGTCAACAAGGGTCAAAGGTTCTATATGTCACAGTCAAACAGATTCATGTATCAACCAGAATACAGACTACTCTTATCAGCAGTCCACAACCCACACAAGCAGTTCATTAGTGACATCTGCGGTTCTCATGTGTGTTTAATTCAGGCTAGAAGAGGAATAAGAAAACAGATCTTTGAGATACTGAACATGAAAATGTGACTTGAAATGAACAGGCTCGGGATGTGGTCAAGTGATGGACTTGGGTATGGACCTTTTACTTACTTACTTACTTACTTACTTACTTACTTACTCCATGGTGCAGAGTCCTTCTTGAGAAGCTAAATGGTCTGCAGCTAGTCAAGAAACTCCCCACATTTCACGGAACCCGAAGGTTCATTACCGCACTCACATGCGTCCGCCACCTGTCTCTATCCTGGGCCAGCCCAATCCAGTCCCTATACACACATCCCACTTCCTGGAGATCCATCCTAATATTATCCGCCCATCTACGCCTAGGTCTCCCCAGTGGTCTCC